>VFQQ010000083.1_pt1 | contig 249020 bp, 245 predicted proteins | sample 3512341 | NCBI WGS metagenome assembly VFQQ01 (sample SAMN10412373, study PRJNA504923) | tailings metagenome | isolation source: Relicate 2 Philex TSF1 revegetated site | place: Philippines: Tuba, Benguet | collected 2017-08-29 | reverse complement strand
GCCCTCGGCGGTCACACGCCCGCTTGCCGCGTTCACAACCTCACGGGTCGTTACACCTAGAGAGCGTGTCAACGATCGTGATCGCCCGCCGTCCCTGAGATAGGACTCGGCGCGTCGTGAGTTGACGCGCAGAAGACGTGGAGGCTCGACTTCTACGCTCAACGCGTGATTGAGCAGGGACCCCGCGGCGCGACGCGCGCGACGAGCGCGACCGCCGTGCGCGAGGAGTCGCGTCCGACGCGGGCGCGTTCCATCGCGACGCTGCTCACGTTCCTCATCATCGGCGCAACGGTCGCGCTGACCGGCGCCCTCGTCGCGGGCCATGCGGTGGCCGGCTGGTACGCATCGGCCGACAAACCGATGTGGACCCCCGCCGATGACGCGTTCGCCCCGGTGCTCGGCCTCAGTTACGGCCTGATGGCGGTCGGAGCGTGGCTTGTCTGGCTGACTCCCGAAACCGAGGAGCGATCGGCAGCATTGACGGTCTACGTCCTTCAGCTTGCGCTGGGCGCCATCTGGGCTCCCGCATTCTTCGGACTCGGCGGTGTAGTCGGCGCTGCAGGGCCGTGGGCCGCGCTCGTCGTGATCGTGCTGACCGCGATCGTCCTTTTGGCCACCCTGTTCCGCTTCTGGGAACTGAGCCGCGGTGGGGCCCTGCTTCTGATCCCCGCATTTGGTTGGGTGCTGTACGCCATGACATTGAACGCAGCCATTGCCGTGCTGGCACTCTAGCGTCGACTCGCGCGTTACCGTGGTCGTGTGACCGCCCACCACCCCCGCCCCCTGTCGCCTGCCGCGCGGGCCGGGCGCGCGATCGCGCTGAGCCTCGCCGTCCTCATGGTCGCCGTGCAGTTCGCAATTCTCGGAGGCGTTGCCTGGGGCGTCCAGAATCCACGGGTTGTCGCCGACCAGTGGACCGTCGCCCGCTACACGCCGCCAGCCGAGATCTCCGCGCTCGCCGACCGGGCTGGGCTCAGTGATCGTGGCCGGTTCTACTTCTATGCCAGCCGCCCCGAGATCGTGCCGACCGTCGAGTTCGACGATGTGTGCACCTTCCGCGAACCGGGAATCGGCGTACTCGGGTGCTACACCCTCGCAGACGGTCGCATCTTCCTCTTCCCCATCAGCTCACCCGAGCTCGAGGGCCTGCAGGTCGTCGTTGCCGCTCACGAGATGCTGCACGCCGTGTGGGACCGGATGGAGAGGGAAGAACAGGAAGCGCTCGCTGGCCCCCTCGAGGAGGCATTTGCCGCGCTCGGCCCCGATCACGAGCTGGTCGAGCGCATCGCGTTGTACGAGGAGGTGGACCCGAGCGCACGAATCCCCGAGCTCTACGCGATCCTCGGAACCGAGGTTGCCGACCTTCCCGCGGTCCTGGTCGAGCACTATTCGGGATGGTTTGATGACCGTGATCGCGTGACGGGGCTGTACGCCGAGGCAAACGCCGTGTTCCGCGACCTTGACCGGCGGCTCGAGGCACTGCAAGACGACCTCACAGAACTCTCCGCCGTGATCGACGCCGACCGTGCCGAATTCCTCCGCGCATCCGACGAACTCGCCGCCGACATCGCCGACTTCAACGAGCGCGCCGATACGCCGGGCGCGTTCGACAGCGAGGAGCAATTCGCCGCCGAGCGGGCCGACATCATTGCCCGCCAGGAGGCGCTGGAAGCGTCGCGCGATGCCCTGAACGCCGCCGTTGATCGCTACAACGCCCTCGTTGCCGATCTCGAGGCCCTGAACGCTGAAGCCGCGGAGCTGAACCGTGCGATCAACATCTCGGTCACCCCGCAGGAGGCCGAGCCCGACGACTAGATCGGGAAGAGCTGATCAATCGCATCCAGGTCCTCCGCGGTCGGGGTCCATGCGGAGGCTGCGGCGGCGTTCTGCGCAACCTGCTCGACGGTTGTTGCCCCCGCGATGACGGATGCCATGGCGGGTCGTGACAGAAGCCATCCGATCGTTGCTTCGAGCATCCCGACGCCGCGGTCGTGGCAGAAGCGTTCGTATGCGTCGATCGCGTCCCAGGGCGCGCCCTCGAGAAGGTGGGGTCGCTGACGCATGATGCGGGAATCGGTCGGGCCTCCGGTTCGGCTGAACTTTCCGGTGAAGAGCCCGTTGTAGAGCGGGAACCAGGGCAGGAATCCGACCCCGTACGTCTCGGCGACAGGCAGCAACTCGCGCTCCGCGTCGCGCGTGAGGAGGTTGAACTCGTTCTGCGCCGAGATGAAGCGTTCATGGCCGTGCAGCTGCGCGACGAGGTCGGCCTCGACGAGTTGCCAGGCGGCGAAGTTGGAGTGCCCGATGTAGCGGATCTTGCCCTCGTCGATGAGCTCGTCGAGGGCGGCGAGGGTCTCCTCGATCGGAGTGAGCGGGTCGGGTGTGTGGAGCTGGTAGAGATCGATCCAGTCGGTCTTCAACCGCGTGAGGCTCTGCTCGACGGCGAGTCGCACGTAACGGCGGGATCCGCGCGCCCCCCAGTGCGGAATCGGGCTCTCGTAGTCGGTGTGACCGAACTTCGTCGCGAGCACGATCTGGTCACGCTTACCGACGAGCGCCTCGCCCATCATCGATTCGCTGCGGCCGTAGGCGTAGCCGTAGATGTCGGCCGTGTCGAAAAGCGTGATGCCGTGGTCGATGGCCGCGTGCATGACGCGAGCCGCGCCCTCCTGCTCCTCCGTCGCGGTGCCCGGTCGGCCGAAGTTGTTGCAGCCGAGCCCGACGCTCGAGACCCGAAGTCCCGAGGTGCCCAGGGTGCGGTACGTCATCTCTGTCATGCCTCCTATCCTCCCAAACCCCGAATCGATGTCCCGTCTCCCCGTGAGGCTCGGGATGCTCGCACGGCGTCGGATGCGCCCGGTAGCGTTCCCCGCATGCCCGAGACCCCGATCGACCCCGCTGACGCCGCCACCATCTCCCCCGCCACCGTGATCGGCCCCGATGGGCGCGCGCGCTGCGCCTGGGTCGGCGACACCGCCGACTTGCAGCACTACCACGACAACGAGTGGGGTGTTCCGGTGCGCGGCGACCGGGCGCTGTTCGAACGCATTGCACTCGAAGGGTTTCAGTCGGGGCTGTCGTGGCTGACGATTCTGCGCCGCCGTGACGGTTTCCGCTCGGCGTTCGCGGGCTTCGATCCCGCGGCGGTCGCACAATTCGGCGATGCTGACGTCTCCCGGCTCCTCGACGACGACACGATCATCCGCAATCGGCGAAAGATCGAGGCGACCGTGGCGAACGCCCGCGCATTGGTGGCGTGGCAGGCGGAGCAGACGCACGCGCTCGACGCGCTCGTGTGGTCGTTCGCCCCCGAGCCGTCCGAACGTCAGCGACCACGCACCCTCGCCGATGTTCCGACGCACACGGAGGCGTCACGCGCACTCGCTGCGGCGCTCAAGGCGCGCGGCTTCCGTTTCGTCGGCCCGACGACGATGTACGCCCTGATGCAGGCAACGGGCGTCGTTGACGATCACGTCGCTGGCTGCTGGCGCGCCGACGACTAGCGCGTGTCAGGCGTCGACACGGCGTATCCGGGTCAGCGATCCTGCGGCACGACGAGTTCCAGCGCGTCCGTCCCCGTACGGCGAAGCTCCCACCCGAGGCCCGCGGCCCGGGCGCACAGGTCATCGAGCGTTGCGGGCACAGGGCCAGCAGACACCAAATCGCGCACGAACAAGCCCTTGCCGCGCTTGTTGAAGTGGTTCAGCGCGCGCGTCGTGCCATCGGCATCCCTCGCCACTACAAACACCGTGGCGACCTCCTGAGCAGGCGACGCGGTCGGCAACGGCCCGAGCGCTGCGTAGCTCGCCGAGCGGAAGTCGACGAGCGTCTCGCCTGTACGGGCGAGGGCCTCGGTGCACGCGTGTGCCCACACCCGCTTCAGCGACACCCCCGGCAGGCGCGAGTCGGCCGACAACCGGTACGCCGGGATGTGCTCGAGCGCTCCCACCAGTCCGAACAGCGCGGATTGCACGACCACGGAGGTCCCGAGGACGTGCCGCTCTGCGTCGCCCAGCGAAGCGGCGTTGAGCGCGTCATACAGCACGCCGGTGTAGCGGTCGATCGCGGGCATCACCGGTGCGGCGTCCAGAGCGCGATCACGCGCAATCTCCGTCGCCGCCGCGCGGTGTCCGACTTTCAGCGCCCCGGCGATGGCCTCATCGTCGATTCCGGCAAGCAGCTCGTCGAGTGCGCGACGCACCGTCCGTCGTGCGTCCAGAAGCGCAGGGAATCGCGGCGGCAACTCGGGCCGCACGGGTACTCCCCCGTCACGCTTCGTCTCCGACGGGGGCAGGAGGATGATCGTCACGAGCGGAGGAAGGCGACGGCCCGATCAACGAGATCGGGCAGCGGTTCGACCGTGTCGAGCTGGAGCCTCGGACGCTGCTCGGCGAGATGCGACCACGGCGCGTACTCGTCGAGCGACTGTTCCACCGCGTACCACGACGGCTCGGCGATGTGCGCGAGGTCGCGTCTGCGTTGCTCCAGGCGCGCGCGATGCACGTCGCGGTCGCTGCACACCACCTCGAGGAAGCGCACTTCCACACCATAGCGATCGGCCAGCGTCACCCACTGTTCCCTGGCGGGCTGGACCGCGTTGACCGCGTCGACGATCAGGCTCTGCCGTGAACGCAGAACCGCTTCCGCAATACGCTCGGCAACAAGGTAGGCGGCGAGGCCCGTGGGCTGCCCCGCGTCGATGCCGGCGCTGAGGATCGCTGACTCAAGCGGGTCGACGGAGACAACCGGTATCGACAACCGTGCGGCGATCTGCTCGGCCACGGCCGACTTCCCCGAGCCGGGGAGGCCGGCCATGGCAACGAGCACGAACGGGCTACTGGATTTCGGCGAAACCCGCGACGACCGTCACGGTGTCGTTCTCAACGGAGAGGAAGCCGTCTTCGGCGCGCGCAATGATCGGCGACCCCGACACGGGGGTGATGCGCACCTCGCCGGCGCCCAGAATGCCCAGCACGGGTTCGTGTCCCGGCAGGATTCCGATTTCGCCCTCGGTCGTGCGCGCGACGATCTGCTTCGCCGCGCCCGACCACACCTCGCGGTCGGCGGCGACGACGCTGACGGACAGCTCGGCCATGATTACTCGTTCTCCGCCTGGATCTGCGCCCACTTCTCTTCGACGTCGCTGATCGAGCCGACGTTGAAGAAGGCCTGCTCGGCCACGTGGTCGAACTCGCCCTTGGCAATCGCGTCGAACGACTCGATGGTGTCCTTCAGCGGGACGGTCGAGCCCTCAACACCGGTGAACTTCTTCGCCATGTAGGTGTTCTGCGACAGGAACTGCTGGATGCGACGCGCACGCGAGACCGTGATCTTGTCCTCTTCGCTGAGCTCGTCGACGCCGAGGATCGCGATGATCTCCTGAAGTTCCTTGTTCTTCTGCAGAATCTGCTTCACCGTGGTGGCCACGCGGTAGTGGTCTTCACCGATGTAGAGCGGGTCGAGGATACGGCTCGTCGACGTGAGCGGGTCGACCGCGGGGTAGAGACCCTTCGACGCGATCTCACGGCTCAGCTCGGTGGTCGCGTCGAGGTGCGCGAACGTCGTTGCCGGGGCCGGGTCGGTGTAGTCGTCGGCGGGTACATAGATCGCCTGCAGCGAGGTGATCGAGTGACCGCGCGTCGAGGTGATGCGCTCCTGGAGGATGCCCATCTCATCGGCGAGGTTCGGCTGGTAACCCACGGCCGAGGGCATACGACCGAGCAGGGTCGACACCTCCGAACCGGCCTGCGTGAAGCGGAAGATGTTGTCGATGAACAACAGAACGTCCTGCTTCTGCACGTCGCGGAAGTACTCGGCCATCGTCAGGGCCGACAGCGCCACGCGTAGACGCGTGCCCGGGGGCTCGTCCATCTGGCCGAAGACGAGGGCGGTCTTGTCGAAGACTCCGGCCTCGTCCATTTCCTGGATGAGGTCGTTGCCCTCACGAGTGCGCTCACCAACGCCGGCGAACACGGACACACCACCGTGGTCCTGCGCCACGCGCTGGATCATCTCCTGGATGAGGACCGTCTTGCCGACACCGGCGCCTCCAAAGAGGCCGATTTTTCCACCCTGCACGTAGGGGGTGAGAAGGTCGATGACCTTGATGCCGGTTTCGAAGAGCTGCGTCTTCGACTCGAGCTGGTCGAATGCCGGGGGCTTGCGGTGGATTGGCCACCGCTCGGTGACCTCGATCGTCTCACCCGGCTCGGCGTTCAGCACTTCGCCGATCACGTTGAACACCTTGCCCTTGGTGACGTCGCCGACGGGCACCGAGATGGCGGCACCGGTGTCGCGCACCTCCTGCCCACGCACGAGACCGTCCGTCGGCTTCAGGGCGATGGCGCGGATGAGGTCGTCGCCGAGGTGCTGGGCGACCTCGAGCGTCAGAGTGGTGGTCGCATCACCGATCGTGATGTCGGTCTCGAGCGCGTTGTAGATGCCAGGGATGGCATCGTGCGGGAACTCGATGTCGACAACCGGGCCGGTGACGCGTGCAACGCGGCCGACTCCAGCGACAGCGGCCGGCTGGGCCTGCTTCTTCGTGGTTGCGGTAGCCATGGGTGTTTTCCCTCTTCTTCTGGTTACTTCGCCGACACCAGGGCGTCGGCGCCGCCCACGATCTCGGAAATCTGCTGGGTGATCTCGGCCTGACGCGCGTTGTTGGCAAGACGCGTGTAGTCGAGGATGAGCTTGTCGGCGTTGTCACTCGCCGACTTCATCGCCTTCTGGCGGGCCGCGTGCTCGGACGCGGCGGACTGCAGCATGGCGTTGAAGATGCGGCTTTCGATGTAGACCGGCAACAGCGCGTCGAGCACGTTGTCGGCTTCCGGCTCGAACTCGTAGAGCGGAAGCAGCTCCGTGTCACCGGGATCATCGACGCCGTCGACGATCTCCAGCGGCAGCACACGGACGATCTCAGGGGTCTGCGAGACGAGGTTCACGAAGCGGTTGTAGACGATGTGGATCTCGTCGACCCCGCCCTCGTTTTCACCGCTCAAGAGGAAGGCGTCGACAAGCGTGTCACCGATGTCTTTGGCGGTCTCGAACTGCGGCTGGTCGGTGTTGCCCGTCCATTCCTTGGCGGCGGCACGACGCCGGAAGGCAAAGTACTGCACGGCCTTGCGGCCCACGAGGTAGTGAACAACCTCTTTGCCCTCGCCCTCGAGCCGCGTGCGCAGCTCGGCAGCCTCACGAATGACCTGCGAACTGAACGCGCCCGCGAGCCCTCGGTCGGACGTGAAGATCACGACCGCTGCGCGCGTGGGGTTCTCGCGTTCCGTCGTCAGCACGTGGTCGACGTTCGAGTACGTCGCCACGGCCGACACGGCCCGCGTCACCGCACGCGCATACGGCGTTGATGCCGCCATCCGCGCTTGCGCCTTCTGAATACGCGAGGCAGAGATCAGCTCCATCGCCCGCGTAATCTTCTTGGTCGTCTGGGCAGAGCGGATCTTCTGCCGGTAGACCCGGAGTTGCGCTCCCATGAGTGTTGTCTTTCCTTCGGTGTGGACGTCGGGTGAGGGTGTCGTCAGCGCTTGCGGCGGACGATCTTCTCCTGGTTGATGTCCTCGGCCTCGGTCTCGTCGAACTCTTCGTGGCCGGCCTGCACACCGCCGGAGCCTCCCCCGACGAACTCGGCGACGAAGCTGTCGACGGCCTTCTCGAGCTCCGCCTCGGTCTCATCGTCGAGAACGTTCTTCTCGGCGAGGGTCGTGAGGATCGACGTGTTGCGACGAAGGTGGTCCAGCAGTTCGCGCTCGAACGACAGGATGTCGTCGACCGCGATGCTGTCGAGCTTGCCCTTCGTTCCGGCCCAGATCGACACGACCTGCTCTTCGACGGGGTACGGCGAGTACTGCGGCTGCTTCAGCAGCTCCGTCAGGCGGGCACCGCGGGCGAGCTGGCGACGGCTGGCAGCGTCGAGGTCGGAGGCGAACATCGCGAAGGCCTCCAGCGAGCGGTACTGCGCGAGCTCGAGCTTCAGGGTTCCGGAGACCTTCTTGATGCTCTTGACCTGCGCGTCACCGCCAACTCGCGAGACCGAGATACCCACATCGACCGCGGGACGCTGGTTCGCGTTGAACAGGTCCGACTGGAGGAAGATCTGGCCGTCGGTGATCGAGATCACGTTGGTCGGGATGTACGCGGAGACATCGTTGGCCTTCGTCTCGATGATGGGGAGCCCCGTCATCGACCCGGCGCCGAGCTCGTCCGACAGCTTCGCGCACCGCTCGAGAAGACGCGAGTGCAAGTAGAAGACGTCGCCGGGGTACGCCTCACGGCCCGGCGGGCGGCGCAGCAGCAGCGAAACGGCGCGGTAGGCCTCGGCCTGCTTCGACAGGTCGTCGAAGATGATGAGGACGTGCTTGCCGCCGTACATCCAGTGCTGGCCGATGGCCGAGCCGGTGTAGGGGGCGAGGTACTTGAAGCCTGCGGGGTCGGAGGCGGGAGCGGCCACGATGGTCGTGTACTCCATGGCTCCGGCATCCTCGAGGGCGCCCTTCACGGCCGCGATCGTCGAGCCCTTCTGGCCGATGGCAACGTAGATGCAGCGCACCTGCTTGTTCGTGTCGCCGGACTCCCAGTTGGCCTTCTGGTTGATGATCGTGTCGATCGCGATGGCCGTCTTGCCGGTCTGGCGGTCACCGATGATCAGCTGGCGCTGTCCACGACCGATCGGGATCATGGCGTCGATCGCCTTGATGCCGGTCTGCATAGGCTCGTGAACGCTCTTGCGCTGCATAACGCCGGGCGCCTGCAGCTCGAGGGCGCGACGCCCTTCGTCGGCGATGTCGCCCAGGCCGTCGATCGGCGCACCCAGGGGGTCAACGACGCGGCCGAGGTAGCCGTCACCGACCGGAACGGAGAGGACCTCGCCGGTGCGGGTGACCTCCATGCCCTCGACGATGCCGGTGAACTCGCCGAGCACGACGACACCGATCTCGTTTTCGTCGAGGTTCTGAGCGAGGCCCAGCGTGCCGTCCGCGAAGCGGATCAGCTCGTTGGCCATGACGCTCGGCAGACCGGCAACGTGGGCGATGCCGTCTGCCGCGTCGACGACGCGTCCAACCTCGGTCGCGGCGACGGCACTGGGCTCGTACGAGTTCGCGAAATCTTTCAGCGCATCGCGGATCTCATCCGGGCTGATCGAAAGTTCTGCCATGTCTTTTCCTTCGTCGTCGCGTCCCGATTTCGGGCCGCTGGATGGTGGGCCGGCGCTACCGCGCCAGCTGAAGCGTGAGATCGGTCAGTCGCGCGGCAATGCTGCCGTCGATGACCTCGTATCCGACCTGGATGCGCACCCCGCCGACCACGGTCGGGTCTACGACCTGCACCACGAGGTGGTCGCGTCCATAGCGCTCGCGCACCGTCGCCGCGACGGCGGCGGTCTGCGCGTCCGTCAGCGGGCGTGCAACGGTGACCGTAGCGAGCCCCCGACCGGACTCGTCGGCGACAAGCTCGGCCCCTGTACGCACCAGCTCACCGATGCGGCGGCCACGGGGAGCGCGCACCAAGTGGCCGATGATTGCCCGGGTCTCCTCCGTGGTCTTGCCGTCGAGGAGCGCGTCGATGAGGGCGCCACGGGTCTCCGGGGTTCCCCGTGTGCCGCTGAGCGCCAATTCGAGCTCGGCGTTGTCGGCGACGAGAGCGCCGACAGCGTGCAACTCGCGGGCGACGGTCTCCGCGTCGGCTGCGGTCGCGGCGATCACCCGGATGCCGAGCTCTTCGATCCCCGCGACCAGGTCGCGGGTCGACGACCACGACTGCGAGAGGGCAGCGTCGAGCACCGAGCGGGCCGAGCCCGACAGTTCGGCGAAGACACGATCGCGCATCACGCCGCTCGCGCTGCTGTCACTCGCAACGAGCGCGGACTGCAGACCCGGCGACGCGTCGATCACGCGAGCGACGGCCAGCATCTGCTCGCCGGCGTGCCGGTCGGCGCCGGCCGTCGACGCAACGGCCTGACGGGCGGCTTCCCGAGCGCTTCGCGTCGCGGACCCCATCTACTTCGCCGCCTTCTCGCCGGCCTCGAGGTCGGCAAGGAAGCGGTCGACGATGGCCGTCGACTTCTTGTCGTCGGAAAGCGTCTCTCCGATGACACTGCCGGCTAGCTGGATGGCGAGTGTTCCGACCTCGCTGCGGAGCGAGACGAGAGCGGCCTGGCGCTCGGCCTCGATCTGCTGCTGGGCCGTGGCCGTGATGCGCGCCGCCTCAGCCTGAGCCTGCTGCTTCAGGTCGGCGAGGATCGCCTGCCCGTCCGTGCGGGCCTGCTCGCGAATACGTCCCGCCTCAGCGCGCGCGTCAGCGAGCAGCGAGTTGTACTCCTCGAGCTGCGCCGACGCCTCGGCCTGGGCGGCCTCAGCCTTCGCGATGCCGCCCTCGATGAGCTCCGCGCGCTCGTCCAGGATCTTCCGGAATCGAGGCATGACCCAGAAGAAGAAGAACGCGAGGATCAGCGCGAAGGGCACCGCTGACCAAATGATGTCGTAAGCCGGGGGCAGGAACAGCGCGGCTCCTGCCTCGGTCACGATCGTCGAGCTCGACAGCATGGGCACGCCTTACTGGAAGATGAAGAAGGTGGCGACGCCGATGAAGGCGAGGAGCTCGGCGAACGCGATGCCGAGGAACATCGTCACCTGCAGGCGGCCGGCCATCTCGGGCTGGCGAGCCATCGCCTCAACGGTCTTTCCGGCGACGATGCCCACACCGATGCCGGGGCCGATGGCGGCGAGGCCGTAGCCGACGGTGGCGATGTTGCCGGTGATCTGAGCGAGGATCGTGGAGTCCACGTGTGTTTCCTTCCGGTGTGGTCGCGTCGCCGGACGGCGACGCGGTCAGGGGGTTAGTGGTGGTCGGACGCGGCCTGCTGAATGTAGACCGCGGTAAGCAGGGTGAAGACGTACGCCTGGAGAACCGCGATCAGCAGCTCAAACAGGGTGATGACGATGCCGCCGAATAGCGTCAGCGCGCCGAACGCCGCAGCGGGGCCTGCGACGCTGACGAAGAAGAAGTTCGTCGCGGAGAACGCCAGGACGAGCAACAGGTGGCCGACCATCATGTTCAGAAGAAGACGCAGCGCGAGCGAGACGGGCCGCATGATGAAGATGTTGATCAGCTCGACCGGCGCCAGGAGCAAGTAGAGCACCGGGGGAACGCCGGGCGGGAAGAGCGCGTTGCGAATGAACGGCCACCCGCCCACCTCGCGGATGCCGGCGTAGATGAACGCGACGTAGGACACGAGCGCCATCGTGAGTGGCATTCCGACGAGAGATGTTCCGGCGATGTTGGCGAATGGCACGATGCCCGTGATGTTCATCGCGAGAATCGCGAAAAACAGCGATGCCAGAAGCGGCAAGAAGCGGCGGCCCAGTCGCTCACCGAGGATCTGCTCGGCGATCTGCACGCGCACGAAGTCGAGGGCCATCTCGGCGGCTCCCTGGCCGCGGGTCGGCACGAGGCGCGACTTGCGAAGAGCCAAGTACATCAAGAGCACCATGATGGCCAGCGCGATGAGGCGCACCATGATGATGCGGTTGATCTCGAAGGGCGTGCCCTCGAAGAACAGAGCGGGGAGGCCGACGAACTCGTCGATGCCGGGGGCTTTGAACTGGCCGTCTTCGCCGGCGAAGGGTCGCAGGAGAGAGGCAGTGACGAGGGCAGAAGTAGACAGCGCAGTCTCCAAGATCAGGGCGTCGGTCAGATCAGAAAGCGAGGTGATCGGCGTGGGTGACCGGGGTCAACCCTATCAACTCGAGGCCCGGTCGGACGAATCGGCGGCGTCCCCCGGCAGTGGAGGGTCGGCATACGGAATACGCGAGCGCAGAACGGCGACAACATCGGCCCCCACGCTGCCGACGGCAGCCGCGACGAGCGCGACGAACAGAACGATCGGATCCAGTGCATCCACCCCGCGGAATACGGCGACGAACGCGATGAAGCCCACCAGCTTCACAAGCCATGCGCCCATGATGATGACGAAGAACACGGGGCTGGAGGGGTCGTCTTTCGTCGTGCGCACGGCGATCAGCACGCTGAGCGCGGTGATTCCGACGAACAGGAAGCCGACGGCCGCGCCGATGAGCGCGGACAACAGTCCGGCGAGATCGGCGACGAGAGCCCCGACGACGCTGCCGACGATGGCAATCAGGATGCTCACCGCGGCTCCGTAGAGCAGTGACAGCTTCAGAGTCTTTTCGACGTTCATGACCGGCGGGTCTCCTCGGTGGTGTCAGCGACGGGCGCGTCGCGGGGGTCGGGTTCGTGGTCAATCGGCGGCGCGGCCGCGTCGAGCGGGTCGTACTGCGCGAGCCGGGCATCGGGGTGCGGGGCGCGCTGCGCGGCGGACTCGACGCGCTTGCGTCGACTGAGCGGGGCAAGCGTGACGATGGCGCAGAGCACGAGGCCCGCGCTCACGCCGCCAAGGGCGATACGCCAGTCGACGAACATGAAGGCGAGCGTGCCGACCGCAACGACCGCCGTCCACCCGTAGAAGATCAGCACGGCGTGAAAGTGGCTGTGCCCCATGTCGAGCAGGCGGTGGTGCAGGTGCAGACGGTCGGCGCTGAACGGGCTCTTCCCGGCCCGCAGACGTCTCAGCACGGCAAGCCCGAAGTCCAGCAGGGGAACGATCAACACCGCGAAGGGAAGCATGAGCGGGATGAACGCCGGAAGTAACTGCTCCGAGCCGATCGACGCCGGGTCGATTTGTCCCGTCACCGTGACCGTGGAGACGGCCATGAGCATCCCGATCACGAGCGCTCCCCCGTCGCCCATGAAAATCTTCGCGGGGTGCCAGTTGAAGGGCAGGAATCCGAGGGTGGCGCCGAGCAGAACCGCCATCAACATGGAGGCGAGGTTGAACGCCGACTGACCGGTCGACGTCGACAGGATGTAGCTGTAGGCGAAGAAGACGCCGCCCGCGATCAGCGTGACCCCGGCGACGAGTCCGTCGAGACCGTCGATGAAGTTGACGGCATTCATCACGAGGACGACCGCGAGGATCGTGATGATCAGCGAGAGCGTCGGAGACAGCACCGTGATGCCCTCCCCCGGCCCGACCGGGAGAGACACGATCTGCACGCCCGCCCAGGCGAGGAACCCGCCGACGAGCAGCTGACCGGCGAGCTTCGTCACCCAGTCGAGGTCGAGGATGTCGTCGACCACGCCGATTGCGAGCATGATGAGCGCCGCGGCCGCGATCGCAAGAACGGGCCACGGGTCGGCAAACACGGGCCGGAACCAGCTGATCTGAGAGGCCACGGCGAGGCCCGTGAGCACCCCCACCACGATGGCGATACCCCCGAGTCGCGGCGTCGGACGGGTGTGTACGTCACGCTCACGAATGCCGGGATAGATCTTGAAGCGATGGCTGAGCCGCACGATCGCCCAGGCACCGACGAGGCTGATAACCCCGGCGATGAGGGCGACGAGCAGCAGAAATCTCACGCGATGCGCTCCGCACCGACGATGCGGGCGATGTCGTCGTCGGGGATGACGCCGTGGCGAAGGATGCGCAGTCGCCCCTCGGGAAGCGCCAGGCTCGTGGCGTCGACGATCGTCGAGCCGTTGTCGCGGCCGTTGATGGGCGCAACGCCTCGCGGACCCGCGTCGAGATACACGGCGACGCGATCGCCGAGCATGTCGACGGCCTCCTGGCAGGTACGGGCGGCCGGGCGGCCGCTGAGGTTCGCGCTGGAGACCGCGAGCGGCCCGGTGTCGGCCAAAAGGTTGAGGGCGACGGTGTCATCGGGCATGCGCAGGGCGACAGTGCCTCCCGTCTCACCGAGGTCCCAGGTGAGCGACTCGCGCGCTTCGACGACGACGGTCAAGCCCCCCGGCCAGAACTCGCGCACGAGCGCCGTGATCTCGTCGGGCACGACCTCGGCGAGAGCCGTGAGCGTCGGGATACCCGGAATCAGCACCGGCGGGGGTGCGTCGCGGCCGCGCTCCTTGGCGTCGAGCAGGCGCTGAACCGCTTCCGGGCGGAAGGCGTCGGCGGCGACGCCGTAGACCGTGTCGGTCGGCATGACGACGAGCTCGCCGCGCCCGATGGCGCCCCGCGCGGCCCGCAATCCGGCGAGGAGTTCGGCCTCCACGCTGCAGTCAAAAACGCTCACCATGATGCTCCCATCGTAGTCGGGCAGACTGGCGGTGCCGCCCGGTCGAGCGCCGCCCGACCCCGCCGAGAGGACCCCGATCCGCCGTGCTGTTTCTGTTCGACATGGACGATGTGCTGTGCGACTACGACTGGCGCACGCGGATGGCCGCGCTGACCGCTCGAACGGGACACGACCTGACCGAACTGCGGCGACGGTGGTGGCTCAACGGTCTCGAATTCGCAGCCGAAGCCGGAGAGCCGGCCGACGCCGACGAATACCTGGCCGTTGTGACCGCCGCGATCGAGGCGGACATTCCTCGAGAAGAATGGGTGCGCATCCGGGCGGAATCGACGGTCGCGCGGCCGGAGGCGGTGGATGCCGTGCGGCGGGCCGCCGAATTCGGTCGCGTCGCGCTGCTGACAAACAATTCGATCCTGATCCACGAGCATCTGCACGAGGTTGCGCCCGAGCTCGCCGAGGTGATGGGACGCGAGCATCTGCACGCGAGCGCCCGGTTCGGGGCCCGGAAGCCCGACCCGGCCGTCTACGCCCGCGTCATGGAGTACTACGGGGCGACCGCGGCACAGACCTTCTTCACCGACGACCGGCCCGACAACGTTGCCGGCGCCGAATCCCTCGGCATCACCGGTCACGTGTATGTACACGCGGCCGGCCTGCGTGCCGCGATCGACGCGTTCGCTGAACGCGCCGCTGCCTGACGACTCAGCGGGTGGCCGTGGTCGCCCGGTCGCGTCCGAGCAGGTCGGGATGCGTCGACGACGCCCGCAAGCCGGCCTCGGCCAGGATGCGCCGGACCGCAGATCCCTGCTCCTCACCGTGCTCGACGACGAGGGTGCCACCCGGCACGAGCAGCCGATGGGCCGTGGCAGCGACGGCTCGCATCGCGTCCAATCCGTCCGTGCCCGAGTAGAGAGCTTCTGGGGGGTCGAACAGCCGCACCTCGGGGTCGCGGGGTAGCGCCCGCTCGGGCACGTACGGCGGGTTTGACACCACGACGTCAACGCTTCCGGCGAGCTCGGGGAGCGCGTCGGCGAGGTCGGCAACGACTACGCTCACGCGACCGGCCCCGAGCCGCTCGACATTACGGCGCGTCCACGGGACCGCCTCGGGCGTCTTCTCGACCGCGACGACTCGAGCGTTCGGCACCTCCGTGGCCAGCGCGAGCGCCAGGGCGCCGCTGCCGCTACCGAGGTCGACGGCGAGCGGCTCGACGGTGGGGCGCGCCCGCAGCGCGTCGATGGCGTACTGCGCCACGATTTCAGTTTCGGGCCGCGGAACGAAGACGCCAGGGCCGACCGCGAGGGTGAATCCGCGAAAGGCCGCGACGCCCAGGATGTGCTGAAGCGGTTCCCGGCGCGCACGACGATCGACGAGTGTCACCACCTCGGCGACCCGGTCGGCCGGCACCCGCATCGCGGTGATCGCCTTCGCCTCGACCTCGCCGCGACCGAGCTCGAGAACGTGACCGATGAGAAGGGCCGCGTCGCCGCGGGCCGATGGCACGCCCGCCGCCGCGAGCTCGTCGCTCGCCCAGGCGAGCAGGGCATCGATCGTGGTCGCCTCGCTCATCGCGCTGACGTCACGTTTCGCGCCGCTCACGCCTCGTCGCCGAGAGCGGCGAGCCGCGCCTCCTCGTCCGCTTGGATGCACGACTCGACAACGGGGCCGAGGGCCCCGTTCATCACGGCATCCAGGTTGTACGCCTTGTAGCCGGTGCGGTGGTCGGCGATGCGGTTCTCGGGGAAGTTGTAGGTGCGGATGCGCTCGGAGCGGTCCATCCCGCGGATCTGACTCTTGCGTGCATCCGACTGCGCCGCCGCGATCTCTTCCTGCTGCTTGGCGAGGATGCGGGCGCGGAGGACGCGCATGGCCGCTTCGCGGTTTTGCAGCTGGCTCTTCTCGTTCTGCATCGCCACGACGATTCCCGTCGGGAGGTGCGTGATGCGCACGGCCGAGTCGGTTGTGTTGACGCTCTGGCCGCCCGGGCCGGACGACCGGTAGACGTCGATCTTCAGGTCGTTCTGGTTGATGTCGACCTCTTCGGGCTCGTCCACCTCGGGGAACACGAGCACACCGGTCGTCGACGTATGGATGCGGCCCTGCGACTCGGTCGCCGGAACGCGCTGCACGCGGTGCACGCCCCCCTCGTACTTGAGGCTCGCCCACACGCCGTCGGCCGGATCGGAGGACGTCGACTTGATGGCGACCTGCACGTTCTTGTAGCCGCCCAGGTCGCTCGTGGTCGAGTCGAGAAGCTCCACCTTCCAGCCGCGCGACTCGGCGTAGTACGAGTACATGCGCAAGAGGTCTGCGGCGAACAGTGCCGACTCTTCGCCACCCTCGCCGCCCTTGATCTCCATGATCACGTCGCGGCCGTCGTCGGGGTCACGAGGAATCAGCAGGCGGCGCAGCTTCTCCTGCGCCTCGGCGAGAGCGTCCTCCAGCGCGGGGACCTCGTCGGCGAACGCCTCGTCGTCTTTCGCGAGCTCACGCGCGGCCGCCAGGTCATCGCCCGCCTGCTGCCACACGTCGTGCGCGTGCACGATCTGATTCAGCTCGGCATATCGCCGGTTGAGCTTCTTCGAGCGCGCGGGGTCGGCGTGCACCGCAGGGTCGGCGAGCTGCTCTTGCAGTTCGGCGTGCTCGGCGATGAGCGCCTCGACGCTATCGAACACGTGTGTCACTCGCCCTTGTGGGCCGCGCCGTTCTGGGGCAGCGCCTTCTGGATCTGCACGAGGAACTCGACGTTCGACTGCGTCTCCTTCAGCTTGCCCAGCACGATCTCGAGCGACTGCTGCGGGTCGTGGCCCGCGAGCGCGCGACGCAGACGCCAGGTGACCGCGACCTCATCGTTGCCGAGCAGCATTTCTTCACGACGGGTGCCCGAGGCGGAGATGTCGACGGCGGGGAAGATGCGCTTGTCGGCGAGCTGGCGAGACAGACGCAGCTCCATGTTGCCGGTGCCCTTGAACTCTTCGAAGATCACCTCGTCCATCTTCGACCCGGTCTCCACGAGTGCCGTGGCGAGGATCGTCAGCGAGCCGCCGTCTTCGATGTTGCGGGCGGCGCCGAAGAACTTCTTCGGCGGGTACAGCGCGGCCGAGTCGACGCCGCCGGACAGCACACGGCCGCTCGTCGGCGCGGTCACGTTGTACGCGCGGCCGAGGCGGGTGATCGAGTCGAGCAGCACGACGACGTCGTGGCCGAGCTCGACGAGGCGCTTCGCGCGCTCAATCGCCAGCTCGGCAACCGTCGTGTGGTCTTCGGCGGGACGGTCGAAGGTCGAAGCAATGACTTCGCCCTTCACCGAGCGCTGCATGTCGGTGACCTCTTCGGGGCGCTCGTCGACCAGCACGACCATGAGGTGCACCTCAGGGTTGTTCTCGGCGATGGCTCCGGCGATGGCCTGCAGCGCGAGGGTTTTACCGGCCTTCGGCGGCGAGACGATGAGACCGCGCTGGCCCTTGCCGATGGGAGCGACGAGGTCGATGATGCGCGTCGCGAGCTTCGTCGGGGCCGTTTCGAGACGCAGACGCTCTTGCGGGTAGAGCGGCGTGAGCGCGCTGAACTCGACGCGCGAACGCGCCTCGTCGATGCTCTGGCCGTTGATCGAGTCGACGCGCACCAGCGCGTTGTACTTCTGGCGGCCCTGATTCTCGCCCTCGCGCGGCTGCCGGATGGCGCCGACGACGGCGTCGCCCTTGCGCAGCTGGTACTTCTTCACCTGGCCGAGGGAGACGTAGACGTCGCTCGGGCCGGGAAGGTAGCCGGTGGTCCGGACGAAGGCGTAGTTGTCGAGAACGTCCAGGATGCCCGCAATGGGAATGAGGACGTCGTCGTCGCTGATTTCCGGGTCAACGTCGTCGTTCTGGCCGCGACCGCGCTTGCGGTCGCGTGCGCGTCCGCGGCCGCGAGCCGACTCGTCGTCTCGGTCGTCGTCGCGGGGGCCGTTCTGGCCGGCGTTCTGACCACGACCGCCCTGCTGCTGGCCACCCTGAGACGGCTGCTCGTCCTTCTTGGCGTCGCCGTTCTGGCCGTTCTGGCCGTTCTGGCCGCCCTGGCCACCCTGGCCCTGGTCGTTCTTGTCGCCGCCGCGACCGCGCCCGCGACCGCGACCCCGACCGCGCCCGCCGCGCTCGTTCTGCGACTGGTCAGCCTGCTGGCCATCGGCCTGCTGCTCGGCGGTCGTCTGCTCGTCGTCCTTCTGACCGTCGGACTTCTGGTCGGCGTTCGCGGCCTCGCCGGCTGCCGCAGCGTCGGGGGCGACGGCGACGCCGGCGTCACCGCCGGCGACATGGTCGGCAGCCGATCGACGGGTGTCGGCCGCGGCGGTCACCGTTCCGGTGGTGGCGCGCCGCGAGCCGCGGCGTCCCGACCGCTCGGCGGCGGGAGCGGCGTCGGCCGCGGGAGTGCCGTCCGCGGCGGGCTCAGCGTCACCGGGAGCGACTTCAGAAGCGGGCGCCTCGGCGGGTGCCGCATCCGCTGCGGGGGCGTCATTCGGGGCGGGGGCGTCATTCGGGGCGGGCGCAGCCGCGCCGCCGCGGGCCGCCTCGATCGCGGCGACGAGCTCGCCCTTGCGGAGCTTCGAGATTCCGGCGACGCCGAGTGAGGAGGCGAGCTCCTGCAACTGCGGCAGTTTGAGGCCGGACAGATCGTTGGATGTTTCGGTCACGGGGGTGTCGGTCCTTTCGACTCGGGCACGAGAAATGGCCCGGGATGCACGGGTCCGCCTCCCGGCGAGCCACCGGCATAGACGACGGTCGTCACATGACGCGGGGTGCGTGCGGGAGGTGCGGGTGAGCGAGTGCTCGGAAGATGCGCAACGGTGGCGACGCCACTTACTGCGCGGGGTGCGTCACCACTGTAGCACCGAGCACATCGACAGCCAGCATGTGCAATTGCCAGGGCGTGGCGCGGTGCTTCTCGACGAGTTCGGCCGCTCGCAGCCGCTCGCCGGGGTCGGCACACAAGACGAGAATCGAGGGGCCGGCGCCCGACACCACCGCCGCGAAACCGGCCTGACGCAGCACCTGGATGAGCGCGTCGGTCTCGGGCATCGCGGCCGCGCGATACGACTGGTGGAGGCGGTCTTCGGTCGCCGTGTGCAGTAGTTCGGGGCTCTGAATCAGCGCGGCGATCAGGAGCGCCGATCGTGACACGTTGAAGATCGCGTCGGAGTGCGGCACCTGGGCGGGCTGGAGCGTGCGGGCCATCGCCGTGGACATGGTGGACGCTTCCGGGACGCACACGAGTGGTGACACGCCTCGGTGCACGGTCAGGCGCTTGTGCTGCGGTCCGCGCTCGCCCATCCACGCGATTGTGAGGCCGCCGAAGAGCGCGGGGGCCACGTTGTCGGGGTGGCCCTCGAGTTCGGTGGCGCGAGCGAGCAGATCCTCCTCGTCGAGCTCGACGATTCCGTCGAGGAGGCCCTTGGCGGCCATCACGCCGCCCACGATCGCGGCGCCGGACGACCCCATGCCGCGGCCGTGCGGGATCGCATTGTGCGCGACTAGCCGAAGCCCCGGCATCGTGATGCCAGCGCGTTCGAACACGTGGGCGATCGATCGGACGACGAGGTTCGATTCGTCGGTTTCGACCGTGCCCTCCCCCACGCCGTGCACCTCGACATGTGCGCCCGGCTCGGCGACGGCGGTCACCTCGAGCTCGTCGTACACGCTGAGTGCCAGCCCGAGCGTATCGAAGCCCGGCCCGAGGTTTGCCGTGGTGGCGGGCACGCGAACGCTGACCCGCCGGCCGACGAGCCGCGGGTCGAGGGTCACACCGGTGCTTTCTCGAGGCCGAGCACCGAGGCGACCTCGACCGTGTCGACGGGAACGACCGTCGGCTGCACGTCGACGCCGTCAGGCCCGCGCAGAGCCCACTGGGGGTCCTTCAGTCCGTGACCCGTGACGGTGAGCACCACCGTGGAGCCCGCGGGAATGTGGCCGGCCTCCGCGCGCTCGAGCAGGCCGGCGACCGAAATGGCACTGGCGGGCTCGACGAAGATACCGACCTCCTGGCTCAGCATGCGGTGCGCGGCGAGAATTCCGGCGTCGTCGATGGCGCCGAAGTAGCCGTCGCTGTTGTCGCGAGCGGTGAGCGCAAGCTCCCACGAGGCCGGGTTACCGATTCGGATCGCGCTGGCAATGGTCTCGGGCTTCTTCACCGGCTCGCCGAGCACCATCGGGGCGCTGCCCGCGGCCTGGAAACCGAGCATCCGCGGCAGCTTCGTCGCGACGCCCCGCGCCAGCTCCTCGCTGTAACCGCGGTGGTAGGCGGTGTAGTTGCCGGCGTTGCCGACCGGGAGGATGTGGAAGTCGGGCGCGTCGCCGAGCACCTCGACGACCTCGAACGCCGCGGTCTTCTGCCCTTCAATGCGATCGGGGTTGACCGAGTTGACGAGGTGCACGGGGTAGTTCTTCGCCAGATCGCGCGCGATGTCGAGGCAGTCGTCGAAGTTGCCTTCGATCTGGATGATCTGGGCCTTGTGCGCGACGGCCTGGCTGAGCTTGCCCATCGCGATCTTGCCCTCGGGCACGAGCACCGCGGCCGCAATCCCCGCGTGGGTGGCGTAGGCCGCTGCCGACGCCGAGGTATTGCCCGTCGAGGCGCAGATGACGGCCTTGGCGCCGTGTTCGACGGCCTTCGAAATGGCCATCGTCATGCCGCGGTCCTTGAAGGACCCCGTCGGATTCATCCCCTCGTACTTCACGTACACGCGTGCGCCGGTGCGCTCGGAGAGGTAGCGCGCCGGGATGAGGGGCGTGCCACCCTCGCCGAGCGTGATGACGGGCGTCGCGTCGGAAACGTCGAGTCGGTCGGCGTACTCGTGCAGCACGCCCTTCCACTGGTGGGCCACTAAATTACAGTCCTTCTACTCGCAGCACGCTCGTCACCGAGTGGACGACGTCGTTGCCGGTCAGTGACGCCACGGTCGCGGCCAGGTCGGCCTCGGACGCCTCATGGGTGCCGATCACCAGGGTAGCGGCGGGCTGGTCGCCCGCGTGCCCGGCTCCGGCGGGGATGACGGTCTGCTCGAGGGTCTCGACAGACACGCCGTGGTTCTGGAAGATGCCCGCGATCGCGGCGAGAACGCCAGCGCGGTCGGCCACCTCGAGGGTGATCTGGTAGCGGGTGGTCACCGCGCTGATCGGCAGCACGGGAAGGTTCGCATGCTGCGATTCGGCAACACCGGGTCCACCGACGACGTGACGGCGGGCGGCCGAGACGACGTCGCCGAGCACGGCAGAGGCGGTCTGAATTCCGCCCGCTCCGGCTCCGTAGAACATCAACGGCCCGGCAGCCTCCGCCTCGACGAAGACGGCGTTGTTGGCGCCGTGGACGGCCGCGAGCGGGTGGTCGACGGGGACGAGGGCGGGATGCACGCGCGCCGAGACTCCCCCGTTCTCGCCGTCCACGCGGTCGCAGATGGCGAGCAACTTCACGACGTAGCCGGCCTTACGGGCGGCGACGACCTGCTCGTGGCTGATGCTCGTGATGCCCTCGCGGTGCACCGACTCAAGCGGCACGCGCGTGTGGAAGGCGAGGCTCGCGAGGATCGCCGCCTTCTGGGCCGCGTCGAAGCCCTCGATGTCGGCGGTCGGGTCAGCCTCGGCGTAGCCGAGCTCCGTGGCGGTGGCGAGCGCCTCCTCCAGGCTTTCTCCGACCGTGTCCATGCGGTCGAGGATGAAGTTCGTGGTGCCGTTGACAATGCCGAGGATGCGCGTGACCCGGTCACCGGCGAGCGAATCACGCAGCGGCCGAATGATCGGAATGGCTCCGCCGACGGCCGCCTCGTAGTACAGCTGCGCGCCCACCTGGGCGGCCGCGTCGAACAGCTCGGGGCCGTGGGTTGCGAGCAGCGCCTTGTTCGCGGTGATGACGTCGGCGCCGGCATTCAGTGCCTTCAGAATGAGGGTGCGCGCGGGCTCGAGCCCACCCATGAGCTCGATGACGACGTCAGCGCCGACCACGAGCGATTCGGCGTCGGTGGTGAGCAGCTCGCGAGGGATCGCGGTGTCGCGCGGTGCCTCGACGTCGCGCACGGCGACACCGACGAGCTCGAGGCCCGCGCCGATGCGGGAGGACAGCTCGGGGCCGTGCGTGAGCAGCTGGTCGGCGACCTGGGAGCCGACGCTGCCGGCTCCGAGGACGGCGACGCGAAGGTTGCGGTACGAGATCACGAGTAGCGGGACCCTTCTGATCGGAGAACTTCGGTGGCTTCGGTGGCGCCGACGTCACGACGCAGCAACTCGGCGACGGACTCAGCCCGCACGATGAGGCGGGCCTCGCCCCGGGCAACGGCGACGACGGCCGGCCGGGTCAGGTAGTTGTAGCTGCTGGAGAGCGAAAAGCAGTACGCCCCCGTGGCGGGCACGGCCACAAGGTCACCGCGGCGCACGTCGCCCGGCAGGTAATCGGCATCGACCACGATGTCTCCGCTCTCGCAGTGCTTGCCGGCGATGCGCACGAGTACGGGGTCGACGTCGGAGGCGCGCGAGGCGAGCCGAACGGCGTAGTCGGCTCCGTACAGGGCGGGGCGGGCGTTGTCACTCATGCCCCCGTCGACGCTGACGTAGCGGCGCACCGCGAGTTCGCCCGCGTCGGTCAGCACCTCGACGTCCTTGATGGTGCCGACTTCGTAGAGAGTCACGCCCGCTGGCCCGATGATGCTGCGGCCTGGCTCGATCGCGATCGCGGGGACGGGAATTCGCAGCTCTGCGCAGACCTCCGCAATCGTGTCGACGAGCCGGCTCAGCAGGTCGTCGATGTCGGCCGGCTCGTCCGCGGCCGTGTAGGCGATGCCGAATCCGCCGCCGAGGTTCACCTGCGGAACGGGCCCGCGCTCGAGCAGCCGGGCGTGCACGCTGAGCAGTCGCCGAGCCGCCTCGAGGAAACCGTCCGCGACGAGAATCTGCGAGCCGATGTGTGAGTGCAGGCCGAGAAACTCGAGAACCCCCGCGTGCTCGCGGATACGCGCAACCGCGCTGTCTGCGTGCGTCAGCGGCACGCCGAACTTCTGGTCTTCGCGCGCGGTCGCGAGGTATTCGTGGGTGTGCGCGTGAACTCCCGAGTTGATGCGCAGGCGAACGGGCTGCACGCGGCCGTGGCGCCGTGCGACCTCGGCGACACGGTCGATCTCCTCGACAGCGTCGATCACGATTGCGCCGACACCGGCGCCGACCGCCTTCTCGAGCTCGCGGTCCGACTTGTTGTTGCCGTGCAGCCCGATGCGAGCCGGGTCGATGCCACCGGCGAGCGCCACGGCGAGCTCGCCACCGCTCGCCGTGTCAATGTTGAGGCCTTCGGCGGCCATCCACTGGGCGACGGCGGTCGACAGGAACGCCTTCCCTGCGTAGTACACGACGCCCGAGGTGCCGACGCGGGCGGTGGCCGTCTCGAGAGCGCGCCGGATGCGGCGCGCGCGCGCGCGAGCATCCGTCTCGTCGACGACGTAGAGGGGGGTGCCGTAGTCGGCGGCCAGCCGACTGGCGCGCACGCCGCCGATCTCGAGTTCTCCACGTTCGCCGCCGCGCCGCGCACTCGCCGGCCACAGTTGCGGCGCCAGCGCATTGCCGTCGGCGGGGCGCTCGAGCCAGGCGGGGGCGAGCGGGTGGGCAGACACGAAGAACCTCAGGGGGTCGATGCGGAGTGAGCACGGTCTCACCGGGATCGCCGGGACCGTCGCCTGAGTCTACCGAGCCTCGTAAGACGACTCGGCGCACCTCAGGGGCAGGTGCCGCGCTCGACGAGGTCGTCGCCGCCGAGCGCCACATTCTCGCCCGACACGATCACGACGAGTTCGCGGTCGAGAACGTCAACGCGCTGCTCGGTCAGCCCGACGGGGAGCGCCTCGGCAATGCAGATGTCGCGGGGAGCGAGCAGCGGGTCGACGATGGGGTCGATGAACCCGCCGAACTGGCCGCGCAGCTCGGCGAGTTCGACGCGGGCACCGTTCAGGGCGAGGCTGGACGGCGCGAGCGACACGATGCCGCGCTCAATCGACGGCGCGACGCCGGCTGCCAGCTCAAAGCCGAGACCGAAGACGTCGAAGCCGGTCACGAGCACCACCTCGCCATCGACCAATTGGATGTCGCGCACCACCGCCTGACCGAGCGCTCCGAGCAGGCGCGAGAGGTCGCTCTCGGCGATGCGGACGGTCGCCTCGACGCGGTCGCTCGGCTGGCGGGCGTCGAGAGCGACGCCCTCGGCGACGATCTGAACGTCCGCCCGGATGCTGCCAGCCTCCACCCCGGGAATGTCGGCGCGCACGCGATCGAGGCGCCCCTGGGCAAGCTGCAGAAGAACGATCGGACCATCGACAGTGGCCGTGAGCGGGTCGTCGGCGTCGAGCGCAAAGGCCTGCCGAAGTTCTGCGTCGACGCGGTCGGCGACGATCGAGCGGGCGACGAGTTCGGCAGCAACAAGCAGCACGCCGAGGACGACGACGGCAACCAGGCCGCCGATGAGAGCTTTCGCGCGCCGCGTCACCGCGCTACATCCGCTCGGGGGCGGACACGCCGATCAGGTCAAGACCCGTGCGCAGCACCTGGCCGGTTGCGTCACTCAGGTGCAGGCGCGCCCGGTGGACAGACTCGATCGGGTCGTCACCCTGCGGCGTGACCCGGCAGGTGTCGTACCACTTGTGGTACGCCGCCGCGAGCTGCTCGAGGTAGCGGGCCACTCGGTGCGGTTCGCGCAGCTCTGCCGACTGTGCCACGACGCGCGGGAACTCGGCGAGTACGCCAAGCAGCACGCTTTCGGTCTCGTCCGTCAGGGTCGCGGCGTCGAAGTCGGTGCGCTCGACGCCCGATTGGGCGGCGTTGCGCGCGACCTGGTGGGTGCGAGCGTGGGCGTACTGCACGTAGAACACCGGGTTGTCGTTGCTGCGCTTCTGCAAGAGCTCGGGGTCGAGCGTCAGCGGCGAGTCGGCCGGGTAACGGGCGAGGGAGTACCGCAGCGCATCCGTGCCGAGCCATGCGCGCAGATCGTCGAGCTCGATGATGTTGCCCGCCCGCTTCGACAGGCGTGCACCGTTGATGGACACGAGCTGTCCGATCAGCACCTCGATGTCGGTGTCGGGGTTGTCGCCCGCGGCTCCGGCGAGCGCCTTCAGACGGTGCACGTAGCCGTGGTGGTCGGCGCCCAGCAGATAGATGGTCAGCCCGAACCCGCGATCCTTCTTCGACAGGTAGTAGGCAGCGTCGGCGGCGAAGTACGTGTAGACACCGTTGGCGCGGCGAATCACGCGGTCCTTGTCGTCACCGAAGTCGGTCGTACGCACCCAGACGGCGCCATCCTCGTCGAAGACGTGACCCTGGGCACGAAGCCGATCGACCGCCGAATCGATCGGGCTCGCCTCCCCGCCGGGTCCTGCCGCGTGCAAGGTGCGCTCGCTGAACCACACGTCGAAGTGCACATTGAACTGGGCGAGCGACGACTGAATCTCACCGAGCTGCCAGCCGTAGGCGAGCTCGCGGGCGACCAGGACCGCCTCGTCGTGCGGGAGTGTCGCCACATCGGGCCGCTCAGCCAGTGCGCGCGCACCCAGGTCGGCGATGTACTGCCCGGGGTAGGCGTTCTCGGGAGCGGGCTCACCGAGGGCCGCCGCCAGCACGGAGGCGCCGAACACGTCGAGCTGAGCTCCGGCGTCGTTGATGTAGAACTCGCTCGTGACTGTCGCACCCGCGGCCGACAGCACCCGGGCGAGCGAGTCACCGAGCGCCGCCCACCGAGTGTGACCGATGTGCAGCGGCCCGGTCGGGTTTGCCGACACGAACTCGAGGTTGATCGACTGGCCGGCGAGCACTTCGCTCGTCCCGTAGCGCTCGCCCTGCTCGAGGATCGTCGAGACGAGCGAACCCGCCGCGGCGGCGTCGAGGCGAATGTTCAAGAAGCCGGGGCCGGCGATCTCGACTGACGCGATTCCGTCGACATCCGCGAGGCCCGCCTGCAGATCGGCGGCCAGCTCCCGCGGGGGCACGCCCACACGCTTCGCGAGCTTCAATGCGACACTCGTCGCCCAGTCGCCGTGATCGCGGTTGCGCGGGCGCTCGAGAGCGATGTCATCGAGGGTGACACCCGCCGCATCCACCCCGCGTCGCTCGAGCGCCGAAGTGACGACGGCGAGCAAGGATTCGGCGAGCTGAGCGGGTTCCACGGTGGTCGATCCTATCGGGCGCGCCTCGACCCACCGCGCCGCGATCGGGGCCAGAATGGGCGGCATGACGGGGGTCAGGGGGATGCACGTGGCTGCGGCCATCATCACGGTCGCGCTCATCGCGGGGTGCGCGGCGGACGAGCCGGGGGCCGCGCCGGAACCGAGCGCGAGCATCCCGCCGTCGGCGAGCCCGAGCGGCCAGCCGGATGCCACACCCGACGAGGACGAGCCTGACGCGACGGCGACGCCCTCGCCGAGCCCGACCGCGACGAGCAGCCCTGCGCCGAGTCCGTCGCCGACGGCGACCTCCAGCCCGCTCGCGGGAATCCGGCTGCAGATCGCCTGCGACCGGCTGCTCACCCCGCAAGACGTCTACGACTACAACCCGAACATCGGCGCCGACCCCGGATACCGGGTGCGCGCCGGCAGCGGCCCCGCCCGCGCCGTCGAACTCTCTGGCACCGCCTGCGGTTGGCTCAACCAGACGAGCACGCAGACGTATTCGATTGGAGTCGCGCGCTTCGACAGCGCGAACCTGCAGCGCGTGAAGTCCGCCGCCGCCTCGGCGGGCGGAACGACCCGCGGGCTCGGTATGGAGGGGTACTACCGAACCGAGGCGGGCCTCGGCGTCGTCGACGCATTCACCGGGCCGTACTGGATCACGGCCGAATCGAGCGCCTTCCTCGAACCCGCCGACGTCGCTCCCCTGCTGGAGGCGATCCGACGCAACCTGCCGTAGCGGGTGGCCAGACCCGCCCCCGTGACCCGCTAGGCTGAACCACGCCTCCGTAGCTCAGGGGATAGAGCATCAGTTTCCGGTACTGAGGGTCGCAGGTTCGAATCCTGTCGGGGGCGCCAGTGTTGATTTCTGGGCGCGCCGCCGCTCGCGTAAGTCAGCTGGGCTGTTTTCCGCGGTTGGCGCGGCGCACCGGCTTCGGCGCCTTGCCGCCGAGGTACGAGCGCGCCGAGTCGACCGTGAAGCCCTGACGCAGGGCCTGGCGTCCGATCAGCATGCGGAAGCCCATGGCGTCGCGATTGGTGAGCGTCACCTCCGCCGCGAACGTGCGCTCGAGCATCCGAATCGTCATGAGCACCACGATGCGCTCCTCCGCGTGGCCCGACGACGAGCGCACGCGCCGCCGGTCGTGCACGGGCAGCTCGACCGTTACGGAGTCATCACGCGACTCTTGCCAGGGGTGCACGTCGAAGCGGACCCAGTCGGCGCCGTCGCGGGTGAACTCTTCGCAGTGGAACACGTGCAGCGATGAAGTGCGGGCGCCGGTGTCGAGCTTCGCCTTGATCCATGGCACGGGGGCGTCGGGCAGGGAAACCCACTCGCGCCACCCCGCCGGGATGCTTGAATGGGTCGCTCTGGCCACCTCGCCATCATGTCAGGACGGAACCGTGAAACTCGCCATCCTCTCCCGTGCGCCGCACGCCTACTCGACGCAGCGACTGCGGGCCGCCGCGCTCGACCGGGGCCACGACGTGAAGGTGTTGAACACGCTGAAGTTCGCGATCGATCTGTCGAGCGACGAGCCCGACCTGCAGTTTCGGGGCAAGCCGCTGTCGAGCTATGACGCCGTACTCCCCCGCATCGGCAGCTCCATCACGTACTTCGGCACGGCCGTCGTGCGGCAGTTCGAGCAGATGGACGTCTACACGCCGAACACCGCCAACGGCATCATGAACGCCCGCGACAAGCTGCGGGCGACGCAGATTCTGTCGCGCCACAACATCGGGATGCCCGCCACGGCGTTCGTGCGCAACCGCGCTGACGTGCGCCCCGCAATCGAGCGAGTGGGCGGCGCCCCGGTCGTCATCAAGCTGCTGGAGGGCACCCAGGGCATCGGCGTGATTCTCGCGCCCCAGGTGAAGGTCGCCGAGGCGATCATCGAAACGCTGCACTCGACGAAGCAGAACGTGCTGATTCAGAGCTTCATCTCGGAGAGTCGCGGCCGCGACATCCGAGCGCTCGTCATCGGCGACCGCGTGGTCGCGGCGATGCGTCGCACGGCGGCGGGCGACGAGTTCCGCTCGAACGTGCACCGCGGCGGCAGCGTCGAAGCGGTCGAGCTCAGCCCCGAGTATGAGCGCGCCGCCGTGCGCAGTGCCCAGATCATGGGACTGCGCGTCGCCGGCGTCGACATGCTCGAAGGCAACGAGGGCCCTCTCGTGATGGAGGTCAACTCCTCCCCTGGCCTCCAGGGGATCGAAGCGGCGACGAAGCTGGATGTCGCGGGCGCCATCATCGACTACATCTCGGGGGAGGTCGCCTTCCCCGACATTGACGTGCGCCAACGGCTGAGCGTGTCGACGGGCTACGGCGTTGCCGAGCTGCACGTGCACGCGGGCGCCGACATCGTCGGTAAGAGCCTCGGCGACTCCGGGCTGCTCGAGCGCGACATCACGGTGCTCACGATCAATCGCGGGATCAGCGTGATCCCGAATCCAAAGCGCAGTCAGGTGCTCGAGGCCGAAGATCGACTGCTGTGTTTCGGCAAGATGGACGAGATGCGCTCAATGATTCCGACGCGCCGGCGCCGGGCGAAGGTGCGGCGCCTGCCCAAACAAGCGCGCCTCGAGGGCTAGGCCCGAGCATCCCCCTCGCTTCTCGTCAGTCGTCGCTGGCGTGCTGCTCGAGGAAGCGGTAGACCTCCTGGTCGTCGACGCCGGGGAATGTTCCGCTCGGCAGCGGCGAGAGGATGTGCGCGTGCAGGCGGGCGCTCGTCCACACTTTGCCGCCCCAGCGGCCCGTCAACTCGTTGTCGGGCAGCGTGCAGCACGCGGGGTCGGGGCACGTCGACACCTGGCGCTGCGTCGTCTCGCGGCCACGGAACCACTTCGCCTGCGCAAACGGCACGCCCACCGTGATCGAGAATTCGCTGCCCGTTCCGGTGCCGGTCTGCGTCGACTCCCAGAACGTGCCTTCGGGGGTGTCGGTGTACTGGTAGAACTCGGTCGTGCGGTTGGTGCGCGTGAAGGCGACACGCGCACTCCACTTGCGGCAGACCGGCTGCCCCTCGGTCGAGCCGGTGACGTCGACGGGCAGCCGCAGCCCGTCGTTCTCGTACGCCTTGTAGACGGCGCCGTCGTCGCCGACCCGCAGGAAGTGCAGCTGAAGGTCGAGGTGGCTCGTGGCGAGGTTTGTGAAGCGCAGCGCGGCCGCCTCGTGGGTGACGCCGAACGCGTCGCGGAAGTCTTCCACCGCGATGTTGCGGTCGTTCTTGGCCTGCTGCAGGAAGGCGACTGACTGCGTGAGAGGCATGAGGCACGCCGCCGCGAAGTAGTTGATCTCGAGTCGCTGGTGGAGGAAGTCGGCGTACGTTTCGGGCACCTCGTGGCCGAGCATCCGGTGCGCCATCGCCTGCAGCGCCATCGAACGCAGACCGTGCCCGCCAGGGATCGAGGCCGGGGGCAAGTAGATACGACCGTTTTCGAGGTCGGTGATGCTGCGTGCCGATCGCGGTAGGTCGTTCGCGTACACCAGCTCGAAGCCGAGCCGCTTCGCCATGAGGCCGACCTCGCGGTGGGTGATGGCGCCACTGACATGCCCCGAGGAGCGCACGAGGTCTTCGGCAAGCTCTTCGAGATCGGGCAGATAGTTGTTCTTCTCGCGCATGCGGTGACGCAGCTCCGTATTCGCGCGCCGCGCCTCCTCCGGGGTGGCGATGCTGCGCCGCTCTCGGTCGACCAGCTCGCGGTGCAGTCCGACGAGTGCTTCGAGCACGTCGTCGCCGAGGGTGCGCCCCGGCCGCACGGTCGGAAGCCCCAGCCGCGCGTACAGAGCAGAGCGCTGCAGCCGGTCGAGCTCGATCTCGAGGGCCGCCCGCGGCGATGGCGGTGTCTCGTCGAGCAGGTCGGGAACCGAGACACCAAGCGTTTTGGCGATCTCGCCGAGCAGAGTCACCCGCGGTTCGCGCCGACCGTTCTCGATCAGCGAGAGCTGGCTCGCGGCGGTGCCCACCTGTTCGCCGACCTGGTCGAGCGTGAGCCCCGCTTCTTGCCGAAAATGCCGGATGCGCTGCCCCAGCGTCACGAGATCACCCATGCGTTTCACTCTAGCGAAAGAAACAGGATTCTTTCCACACGATGTGTCACGAATCGCGCCCGGATATCGGCAAAAGTGGAAACACGCCACCACACCGGCCGCCCGATCCGGCACGAACGCACTGAAGGAGACGCTCCCATGACGCTGCTCGACCGCCCGCGCACGACGGCCCCGCACCGCACGCCCGACGCTCGCCCCGAGATCACGACCGCAGCGAACTCCCCGTCGAGCGCGCCCGTCGTGCTGGAGGCCGACCGGCCGGCCGACGTCGTCGCTTTCGTCGAGCGGATCGCGCGCCTCACCACCCCGGACCAGATCCACTGGGTCGACGGCAGCACCCGCGAGCGGCACGCACTGCTGCAGCAGCTCGTCGCCGCCGGCACCCTCACGCAGCTGAACCCCGATATCCGCCCCTACTCATTCCTCGCGCGCTCCGACGAGCGCGACGTCGCACGGGTCGAAGAGCGCACCTTCATCTGCTCGGAGCGAGAAGAGGACGCCGGCCCCACCAACAACTGGATGGCGCCTGAGCAGATGCGCGCCGAGCTCGCGCCGCTGTTCACGGGCAGTATGCGCGGCCGCACCCTCTACGTCGTGCCGTTCGCGATGGGGCCGATCGGGTCGTCCATGACGCGCTACGGTGTCCAGCTCACTGACTCGCCCTACGTCGTGGTCTCGATGGGTACCATGACCCGCATGGGCTCGGCAGCGCTCGCTCAGATCGCCCGCGGCCAGTCCTGGGTTCCCGCCGTGCACTCGGTCGGCGCCCCGCTCGAGCACGGCCAGCAGGACGTGCCGTGGCCCTGCAACGACACGAAGTACATCGCGCACTTCCCGAAAGAACGCGAAATCTGGTCGTACGGCTCGGCCTACGGCGGCAACGCCATCCTCGCGAAGAAGGCCTTTGCCCTGCGAATTGCCTCGGCAATGGCCCGCGACGAGGGCTGGCTCGCTGAGCACATGCTGCTCATCAAGGTGACGTCGCCCGCCGGGAAGATTTACCACATGGCTGCGGCCTTCCCGAGTGCGTGCGGCAAGACGAACCTCGCGATGCTCACCCCGACCACTCCAGGCTGGAGCGTCGAAACAATCGGCGACGACATCGCCTGGCTGCACATCGGGAAGGACGGTCGCCTGCGCGCCATCAACCCCGAGGCCGGCTTCTTCGGCGTCGCCCCCGGCACCGGAATCTCCACCAACCGCACAGCCGTCGACACCCTCTGGGGCAACACGATCTTCACGAACGTGGCGCTTCGCGAGGACGGCGACGTCTGGTGGGAGGGACTGACGGACACGCCCCCGGCGCGCCTCATCGACTGGCGCGGAGAAGAGTGGACGCCCGATTCGGGTCGACCCGCCGCGCACCCCAACTCTCGTTTCACCGTGGCCGCTCACCAGGCGCCGTCCATCGCGGACACCTGGGACGACCCGGAGGGCGTCGTCATCGACGCCATCATCTTCGGCGGCCGCCGACGTGCTCTCGCGCCCTTGGTGGTAGAGGCGCGCGACTGGGATCACGGTGTCTTCATGGGCGCCACGATCTCGTCAGAGCAGACGGCGGCCGCCGAGGGCACAGTAGGCCAGCTGCGCCGCGACCCGTTCGCGATGCTGCCGTTCGCCGGCTACAACATGGCCGACTACTTCGCCCACTGGCTTGACTTCGGTAAGCGTCTGCGCCGCTCGGCCCGCGTGCCGCGCGTGTTCCAGGTGAACTGGTTCCGCAAGAGCGCCGACGGAAAGTTCCTGTGGCCAGGATTCGGCGAGAACGGTCGCGTCATCGAGTGGATGGTCGCCCGCCTCGAGAGCGAAGCGTGCGTCGACGAGACCCCGCTTGGCGGGATCCCCCGCGCGGGCGAACTCAATGTCGCAGGGCTGGATCTGCCCGAGGAGGACCTCGCCGAGCTGTTCCACATGGACACCGACGAGCTTGAAGCGGAGGCCGACGACGTGGAGCGCTTCTTCGCCACCTTCGGCGACAAGCTGCCCGCCGAGCTGCGGCACCAGCTGAGCCACCTGCGTTCGCGCATCCGTGCGAAGCGCGAGTCGGAGTCGGCCACGGCGTAACCGGACGAGCCACCGAGCACGCGGGGCGGCCCGCCGCGAAGATTGCGGCGGGCCGCCCCCAACGTTTCCGATCTGCCCTTCGTCTGACACGGTGAGAGCAACACTCACGCGACAGGCACGGTGGAGGGAGGCGAGTGGCGCGCACAGCGGGCTGGGAGGCCGTTCTCACCGAGCTCGTTGCCCTGCGGGGCGACGCGCTCACGCGCTATGCCGTCATGCTGTGCGGCAATCGTGACGACGCGGCCGACCTCGTGCAGACCGCGCTGGAGAAAACTTTCGGCCGGCTGCGCAACGGCTTCGACGTCGAGACGGCGGAAAGCTACGTGCGCAAGGCGATCGCGAGCGCGTACGTCGACGCGGGGCGCAAGGCGACCCGGTTTCGACAGCGGGCGCACTTGCTCGTCACCGACGACGCGGTTCCCGCGGCTGGCGGCGCGAGCGACGAGCGGCTCGATATGCGCGGTCACCTCGACCGGCTGAGCCCCCGCGAACGTGCGTGCATCGTGCATCGCTACTACGGCGATCTCATGGTCGACGACATCGCCCGCGCCCTCGGCATCAGCTCGGGGGCCGTGAAGCGCTACCTCAGCGACGGCCTCGCGAAGCTTGCTGCTGCTCTCGACGACGCTCGAAGGGAGCTGCCCCATGTCTGACCACGAACGAATCGAACGGATGCTGCGCGCCGACGCGCAGGACGCCTCCGACCCCGGAATCTCGCTCGACGCGGCCGCGATCGCGCGTGGCGCGCGCCGCCGCCGACTGCCCGCCCAACTGGGGGTGGGCGCGGCCGCGGTCGCGCTCGTTGCCGGCTTTGGCGGAATCGCGATCGCCGGGATGCCCGGCCTCTTTGGCGGGGCAGGCGAGCTCTCGGCGAGCGAGAGTGTCCGGGACGACGACACCTCGGGCGGCGCGGCAGAGCCGTTTGCCAGCCCCGACGGCGGAGATGAGGTGGACGGGGACCTCGGCGGGGCCGACGGCGAGACCGTGTGGGACGTGGCGCGCTGCGGCGAGCCCCTCCCCCCGGTGGGACACTCCGGCGACGATCGCCTCCGTCTCGAGCTCGCTCCGCTCGACGGGAGTTCAGCCAGAGGCGGCGAACTGACCGTCACCGGCACCCTCACCAACGTCTCGTCCGAACGCCTCGAGCTTCTGACCGCTACGCACCTCGTCGTCGGACTCGCGCGCGACGGCGAGGTGATCTGGTCGACGGTCGGGATGGAGGCCGCCGCGCTCGTGCCGACGCTCGACCCCGGCGAGTCGCTCGAGTACACGGGGGCGCTCGAACTCGTCGACTGCGGCGGCACCGACCCGGAGGCGAGCATCCGCGGTGGATCCCCGCTCGCAGGGCCGGGTGCGTACGAGGTGGTGGCCGCGCTCGACGTGCGGCAGACCGACGACGGCGAGCCGGTAATCGATCCGGTCGTCGTGATCTCGCCGCGAGCATCCCTGGTTCTTCCCTAGAGAGCGGCGAATCCTCGACGCGCGGGCGTGCGCGGTGGAAGAATCGCTTCCGCCGCCCGCGCGACGACGGGGCGCGCACCAGGACCCTCACGAAAGGCCCCCCATGACGAAGCAGTCCATCTTCGGCCGCATCGCGCAGCTTGCGAAGGCGAACATCAACGCCCTGATCGACCAGGCCGAAGACCCGCAGAAGATGCTCGACCAGATGGTGCGCGACTACACCGCGAGCATCCAGGAGGCAGAGGCGGCGATCGCGCAGACGATCGGCAACCTGCGACTGCTCGAGCAGGACTACGCCGAAGACGTCGCGACGGCCCAGGACTGGGGCCGCAAGGCGGTCGCCGCGAGCGCGAAGGCCGACGAGTTCCGCGCTGCGGGCAACGCGGCCGACGCCGATAAGTTCGACAACCTCGCGAAGGTTGCGCTCGGCAAGCAGTTGGCCAGCGAGAATCAGGCCCGCGCCGCCCAGCCGACGATCCAGTCGCAGACGGCCGTCGTCGAGCAGCTGAAGAGCGGGCTCGAGGGCATGAAGATGAAGCTCGAACAGTTGCGCGGCAAGCGCGACGAGCTCGTGGCGCGCGCAAAGATCGCCGAAGCGCAGTCGCGGGTCATGGACGCCGTGCAGTCGATCGACATCATGGACCCGACGAGCGAGCTGGGCCGCTTCGAGGAGAAGATCCGCCGCGAGGAAGCGCGAGTGCTGGGCCGCCAGGAGCTCGCCGCATCGACGCTCGATGCGCAGTTCGAGGCGCTCGAGGACGTCAGCACCCAGACCGAGATCGAGGCGCGCCTCGCCGCACTGAAGGCGGGCGGCGGACCCGCGCAGCTCACCGACGGTCAGTGACGTCGGCCGGGGCGACGAGCGCTCGTCCGCTGCGGCTAGCCGGCGTTGACGCGGCCCGCGGGCTTGCGATCGTCGGAATGATCGCCGCGCACGTAGTTCCGCGAACCACCGATGCGGAGCTCGTCGTCGACGGACGGCCGTCGATTCTGTTCGCCGTGTTGGCCGGCCTCTCTCTCGGCCTGCTCGCCCCCACCCGCGCGGCCGAGCACCCCGAAAGAACCGGCGTAACCCGGGGACGCGCGCGGGCGTCGCTCGCTGTTCGCGCGCTGCTGCTCGTGGTGCTCGGCCTGTGGCTCTGGACCCTGCCGACCAACATCGCCATCATCCTCGACGCCTACGGGCTGATGTTCCTGCTGATGGTGCCGCTTCTGTTCGCGAACCGCACGGTGCTGGCGATCGTGGGCGCGGCGCTGGTGGCGATCGGCCCGCTGCTCGTGAGCCTGACCGACTCGCTGCCGCCGTACGTGCTCTACTCAGCGACGAGTCCGGTCGACCGCGCACTCGACCTGGCACGGAATCCCGCGTCGGTGCTGGCCGACGCCCTCCTCACCGGCTACTACCCCGCCCTGCTGTGGGTTCCACTGCTCTGCGCCGGGCTCATCGCCCAGCGCAGCGACCTGTCGTCGACCCTTACCCGACTCGTCATGGTGACCGCGGGGCTCACCGCCGCCCTGGCCGGCTACGGTGCCGGCGTGTTCATCCCCGGGGTCAGCGCCGAGGCTCACTCGGTGACCCCCGCCGAACTGCTCGGCTCGGGCGGACTCGCCGTCGCGATCATCGGCGCCGCGCTGCTGCTGTGCGACGGGCAGGCTCGCGCGGCGACCATCGCCCGTGTGATGCTCGCGCCCCTGACGGCGATCGGTCGCATGCCGCTCACGATTTACACCCTGCACGTGCTCGTCATCGCGCTCGTCGCGGGCGTCGCCGGCGTCGGCCCCGCCGGCGCGTACGAGAGCCCGGCCGGCTGGTGGATGCTCGCCGCCCTCCTCGTCGGAAGCGCCGCTCTCGCGCTTATCGCCGAGCGGCTCGGACGCCGCGGCCCGCTCGAATACGCGCTCGCGCAGGTCGGGATGCTCGTGGCCGGCTCCCCCGCTCGGCCCACGTCAGTGCCAGACTGAGCGGATGATGCGTCGCTTCACGGTCGTTCCGCAGTGGCAGGGGTCGGGTGCCGCGCGCGCCATGCGCCTGCAGCAGGGTGCGGAGGCAATCGCGGCTGACCTGCCGGGTCGCGCGACCGACATCGTGGAGGTGCCACTCGAAGCCGGAGATGCGGAAGGAACGGGCATCCACCGTTTCAGTTCGATTCGGCTCACCCGTGAACGCACCGAGAAGTCCCTCGCGGGGCTCGAAGACGGCGAAGTTGCCATCGTGATCGGCGGCGACTGCGGCGTCGAATTCGCCGGGGTGGAGCGGGCAGCACGACGCGGCCGGCTCGTGTTGCTGTGGGCTGACGCGCACGCCGACCTCAACACTCCCGAGACGAGCCCGAGCGGCGCCTACCACGGCATGGTGCTGCGCGACATGATCGATTCGGGCCTCGTTGCTCCCGCGGACGTCGTCATGCTCGGCGTGCGCGCGCTCGATGACGCGGAGGCGGAAGCCGCCGAGCGCCTCGGCATTGACACCGTGACGGCCGAGACGGTCGGCGCCGCCATCGCCGCGCGCGCAAGCGACGAGGCCGTGCTGTACGTGCACATTGACCTCGACGTGCTGGATCCGTCGATCATGGCGAGTGTGGGCTTTGCCGAGCCGTTCGGGTTGAGCCTCGACGAGCTGCTCGGCGCCGTGCGCGACGCCCGCGCGGCCCTTCCGCTCGGCGGAGCAGGCGTCACCGAGTACGCGCCCGCGGCCGACGCCGACCCCGAGCTGCTCGCCGACGAGTCGGCGACGATCTTGCGCGTGATCGCAGCGCTCAGCGCCGACTGACAATGAATGCGCGTTCGGACATCGTGCCCGCTGAGCGAATGCCACAGGAATCGGCGCGGCGCGCATCCCGATCACTAGCCTTCAGGCATGTCTGAACCCCGCGTCACCGTCGACCGCGACGGCCACCTGCTGCTCATCGGCCTGAACCGCCCCGAGAAGATGAACGCCGCCGACCATCGGCTGCTCAGTGAGCTCGCCCTCGCGTACGGCGAACTCGACCGCGACCACGAGCTGCGCGTGGGCGTCGTCTACGCCCACGGCGAGCACTTCACCTCAGGGCTCGACCTCGCCGACATCGCCCCGCGCATCGGAGCGAGCGGCCTCGACATGGTTCCCGAGGGCGGTATTCACCCGTGGGGCATGGACGGCACCCGGGTCTCGAAGCCCGTCGTGCTCGCCGTGCAAGGTACCTGCCTGACCCTCGGCATCGAGTTGGCGCTCGCGAGCGACATCGTCGTCGCCGCCTCCGACACCGTGTTCGCGCAGCTGGAAGTCGCCCGCGCGATCCTGCCGTTCGGCGGTGCGACGACCCGCTTCGCCGCCCAGGCCGGCTGGGGCAACGCCATGCGCTGGATGCTCACCGGCGACCGCTTCGATGCGCACGAGGCGCACCGCATCGGCATCGTGCAGGAGGTCGTCGAACCGGGCACACAGCTTGAGCGCGCCACCGCAATCGCGCAGACCATCGCCGCTCAGGCCCCGCTCGCCGTGCAGGCGACCCTCGCCAACGCCCGTCTCGCCGCCGCGGAGGGCGAGTCCGCCGCCGCGACGCGCCTCCCTGGCGAACTCGTCCGCCTCATGCAGACGGAAGACGCCCGCATTGGCGTGGAAGCCTTCATGACCCGGTCCACGCCCCAGTTCGTCGGGCGCTGACCGGCACGTACAGCGAGTCCCGACCCCGAACGGAGACACTGATGAGCCCCGAGAGCGACTACGACGTCATCGTCATCGGTGCCGGCGCCGTGGGCGAGAACCTCGCCGATCGCACCGTGCATGGAGGCCTGCGCACGCTGCTCGTCGAGCACGAGCTGGTCGGCGGCGAATGCTCGTATTGGGCCTGCATGCCGTCGAAGGCGCTTCTGCGCTCGGCCGCCGCGCTCGACGCCGCCCGCGCGGTCGATGGCGCGGCGCAGGCCATCACCGGTGACCGCGTCGACGTTGCCGCGGTACTCGCCCGCCGAGACTCCTTCACGGCGCACTGGGACGACAGCGGGCAGGTGCGCTGGGTCGAGCAGGCTGGCATTAACCTCGCGCGCGGGCACGCCCGCCTCGACGGCGCGCGCACGGTCGTGATCACCGACGCCGAGGGCGCGACACGACGGGTGACCGCCCGGCACGCCGTTGCGGTGTGCACGGGAAGCGGGGCGAGCATCCCGCCGATCGAGGGCCTCGTCGAGGCGGAGCCGTGGACGAGCCGCGAAGTGACGAGCGTCAAAGAGGTGCCCGGCTCGCTCGCCATCATCGGGGGCGGCATCGTGGCCGTCGAAATGGCCACCGCATACACCGCCCTCGGATGCTCGGTGACGGTCATCGCGCGCGGTCGCCTCCTCGCCGCGCTCGAAGACTTCGCCGGCGAGGCGGTCGCCCAGCGCCTGCAGGAGTCGGGCGCGCGGGTGCTGACGCACACAGCGACCACGCGGGTCGAGCGCGACGCTGCGGGACGCGTGCGCATTTTGCTCGCAGGCGGCGACACCATTGAGGCCGACGAGGTGGTGGTCGCCACTGGCCGGACGCCGCGCACCGGAGACGTCGGGATCGACACCCTTGGGCTCGATCACCTCATCCCGGGCGACGCACTCCCCGTCGACGACACGATGCTCGTGAACGGCACCGACTGGCTGTACGCGGCCGGGGACGCCACCATGCGGGCGCCGCTGACCCACCAGGGCAAGTACCAGGCTCGCGCGGCCGGTGACGCGATTTCCGCCCGCGCGGCGGGGCGCCCCGTCGACGACGCTCCCTGGGGAACGCACGTGGCGACCGCCGACCACCGTGCCGTGCCGCAGGTGTGCTTCTCGAGCCCCGAAGTGGCAAGCGTCGGACTGACGGCAGACCAGGCCGCCGAGGCGGGCATCCCTACCCGCGTCGTCGACTACGCGCTCGGACGCGTCGCCGGCGTCTCGGTGCACCGCGACGGGGCGGAGGGTCAGGCCCGGCTCGTGGTCGACGTCGAGCGTGATGTCATCGTCGGCTTCACGGTCGTCGGTGACGAGGTCGCAGAACTGGTGCACGCCGCCACCGTCGCGATCGTCGGCGAGGTGCCGATCGCGCGACTGTGGCATGCCGTGCCCGCGTATCCGACGGCCAGCGAGGTCTGGCTGCGCCTCCTCGAGGCGCTCGGCAGACCCTCCTGACCACCCCCTGTCGAAATCCGGCAAGCGGGAGTAGACAATTCCTGCCAGTATGGGGCGCATGGACGTGGTCTAGATGAGCCGTACCGCCGTCATCACGGGGGCAAGCGCCGGCATCGGCGCTGAGGCGGCGCGCGAACTCGTCCGCCGCGGCTGGCAGGTCGCGGTCGCCGGCCGTCACCCCGAACGCACCGCCCACGTCGCGGCCGAAATCGGCGCCGTCCCGTTCGTCGCCGACTTCGATCGCCTCGATGATGTGCGCGCCCTCGCCGACGCACTGCAGGGTCGCTTCGGCCGCATCGACGTGCTCGTCAACAACGCGGGCGGTCTCGTGCCGCAGCGCGCGCTCACCGTCGACGGTCACGAGACAACGCTCCAGCGCAACCTGCTCGCGAGCGCCCTCCTCACCACCCTCCTCCTTCCGCGCCTCACCGAGAGCCGGGCCCGCATCGTGCACACCTCGAGCGTCATGAATCGCCTCGGTGGCCTGCGCATCGACGACCTCGACTTCGACCGCCGCCCCTACAAGGGCGGGTGGAAGCCCTACGCCGCCGCGAAACTCGGCGTCATCCTGTACTCGCGCGCCCTGGCCGCGCGCACGGGACTCGAGAACGTCGCCGTGCATCCCGGATACGTGCGCAGCGGGTTCGGTGCCGGGTCATCGAGCGCGCGGTTCGTGCAATCGCTGACCGCGCCCCTGCAGATCAGCGTCGAGGCCGGTGCCGCGCCGCTCGTCCACCTGGTCGACACGCCCGAACTGGGCGTGCCCAACGGAACCTACTTCGACGGTCTGACACCCTGGGGAGCGACCCACCGCTCGGCCACCGACACGCGGCTCGGCGACGAGTTGTTCGCGGCGGTCGAAGATCGGTTCGGCAGCAGAATCCCCACCGGAGACACCGCATGACCCAGCCCGCGCGCCCCCGTGCCCGCGTTCGCCGTGCCCCATCGATTCGCATCGCCGCGCTGACCGCCGCGGCTCTTCTCGCGATAGCTGGATGCGCGGGGCCCGATCCGAATGCCCTTCCGTCATCGCCGGATGCACCCGCCTCCGCCTCGCCGACCCCCGACGCCGATGCCGGCACCGACCCGGGCGACGGTGACACGGACGACGTCGTCGTCCTCCCGACGTGCGATGACATCTACTCCCCCGACCTCGTTGCCGACCTCACCGACGAGGGGCGTGAGTCGCTCGGCGACACGGCAGCGGCGGGCGCTGGCGGGTGGGGAAGCGGCGACGCCGTCCTCGTCGCCCTTCTTCAGGGCGCGATGGAGCGGGTCAGTTGCAGCTGGATCCTGCCGTTCAGCGAGAGCGGGTCAACGACGACGATCATCCGCATCGACGACGCAACGGCCGAGTTCGTAGCCGAGCACCTGACCGACACGGCCGGGTTCACGGAAACCTCGGCTCTCGGCGGGCAGCTCTACACACTCGAGGTCGACGGCGACTTCCCGTACAGCGAGGCGCACCTCATCGTCGACGGCCTCCTCATCGCGACGGAGGCCTTCGGCGGCGACGCCGAACCGCTGACGCTCGACGCGGGCGCGCAACTCAGCGCGCCGTAGGGCAGTTCGCCCCGGCGCTCAGTCGAGCACGGGGGTCGACGGAAGCCGTAGCCGCCGTTCCAGTTGCGCGGCCACCGCCAGCAGCGTTGCCTCACCGCCCGGCCGGCCGATGAGTTGAACGCCCATGGGCATGCCCGGTCGATCGCTGAGTTCGCCGTCCGATTCGCGGCTCAGCCCCATCGGGATCGTGATGGCGGGAAGCCCCGCGACGTTGATCATGCTCGTCCACGGGGTGTACTGCACCTGCTGCGCGAAGTTGCGCTCCGCATCCTCCGCGTCGTACCAGCCGAGCGGGCGCGGAGTCAGCGCGAGTGCCGGCGTCATCACGACATCGACGCTCGAAAACCGCGCGATCAGCCGCCGTTCGAAGCCCGAGAGCCACGACAGCGCCGCAGTGAGACGGGCGACCGGCAGCTCGCGTCCGCGGGCGACCAGCCAGGCCGTGAGCGGTTCGAGCAGCGCGAGCTCGGCGTCGCTCTCGGCCGGGATTCCCGCGGCCGATGCCATCCAGACGGTCCGAAACGCGTCGGGGTAGCCGGCCCAGTCGTCGCTCGGCCCCAGGTCGATGTCGTCGACACCGTGGCCCATCGCGTCGAGGTGGCGGATGGCCCGGTCGAGGGCGTGCCGCGCTTCGGGCGCGATGGTCACCGCGTAGTCGAGCTGCCAGGGGCTCTCGGTCAGCACGCCCACTTGCACGCGCCCCTCGCCGCGGATCGCGTGGGCGAGGAACGGACCCTCTGCCGCGGGGCCAGCGGCGCGCGTCGCGAACGGCCAGGGGGCGGCGCTGACGAGCGCGTCGAGCAACAGCGCCGCGTCGGCGACGGTACGGGCGAGAGGGCCCGCGACCACGAGTCCGGCGAGCGATGCGAGCCCGCTACCCGCGGGCACCCGGCCCCGAGACGGCTTGAGCCCCACGATGCCGCACGCCGCAGCGGGGATACGGATGCTGCCTCCGCCGTCGGAGCCCGGAGCGAACGGCACGAGGCCGGCAGCAACCGCGGCGGCCGCCCCGCCGCTCGACCCACCGGCACCCCGGTCGAGAGCGTGCGGCGTGCGCGCGGGCGGCGCGACGCGCGACTCGGTGTACGACGGCAGCCCGAACTCGGGCGCCGCGCTCGCCCCGAGGCTGATCGCCCCGGCCTCATCGAGGTGCCGCGCGAGTTCGTCAGACGCCTCGGGCACGTTGTCGGCGAACAGGCGCGAGCCGTAGCTGGTGCGCTGCCCGGCTCTGGCCGTGAGTTCCTTGTCCACGAGCGGCAGCCCGAACAGCGGCGCGGCGGTTCTGACGGTCTCCGTGAGGCGTGCCGCGGCGTCGCGCGCCCGGTCGCCCGCGACCACGGTGAGCGCACCCACGCGGGGGTTGAGCCTCTCGATGCGCGCCAGATAGTGCTCGACGAGGTCTCCGGGCGTGACCTCACCGGATCGAATGAGGCTCCACTGCTCAAGAGCGGTCAACTCGTGCAGGGCGGTCATCGTGTCAGCCTACGACCGCGCACCCGTATCGATTCGACAACGAAGGGATGCTGGGGGCACTGCGCCGGGGAATCATGCCTCTTCCGTTCTTCTCCCGCTGATACATTCGCGCCATGGTGACCGCTTTCCGCCATCGCCGCGCATCCCGCCTCGTCTCCGCGCTCGCCGCGGGTCTTCTCGCCGTCGGTCTGGGCGCGTGTGCCGACCAGCCCGCCGAGGCCCCCGAGCCGATCGCCGAACCGACCACGGCACCGGAGCCGGAGCCAACGACCGAGCCGGAACCCGAACCCGAACCGGAACCCGAACTCGTCTTCACGATGCCGACCGATTGCACCGAGATCTTGCCGGCCGCGCGCGTGGCGTCGCTCGAGGCGCAGAACCTGCAGCTACTCGGCGGCCCTGGCAGCATCTACGGCGACGACTTCTTCTTCGACGAGACTCCCGAACAGCTCGTCGGGGGCATCAGCTGCGTCTGGGGTCAGGAGGGCGTCGATCTCTCGACCATTCTGCTGAGCGTTGCTCCGCTGAACGCCGCGACCCGCGCGCAGACGATCGACGACCTGATCGCACAGGGGTACATCGCGTACGACCGCGACGACTCCTCGCTTGCTTACGGCCTCATCGGCGACGCGGGAGGGCCGCCCGCGATCTACAACCTGATCACGAACGATGCGTGGTTCTCGATGTTGAACTCGCTCGGCGGGCAGGCCGGCTTCGACGAGTCGATTCTGCTGACCGAAGAGCTGCGCGGGGTCGCCTACGGCGCCCTCGAATAGCGCGCAGGGTGAGTCAGCGCCGCACGTCGGCGCCCGTGCATCCGCGCGTCCTGCCAACCCTTTCTGTTTTTGGTACATTTGTTCCAGAAATGAGAAGAGGATTCCATGGGCTACATCTATCTGGCCGGCGCGATCGTCGCTGAGGTCATCGCCACGAGCTTCCTGAAGCTCACGAGCGGCGAGCGGGTCGTCTGGTGGGCCTTCCCCATCGTGGTCGTCGGCTACATCGCCGCTTTCACGATGCTGTCGGCGTCGCTCGGTCGCGGCGTGCCCCTCGGCACGGCCTACGGCATCTGGGCAGGCATGGGCGTCGCGCTCGTCGCCGGCGTCAGTTGGCTCGTCTTCGGCGAAACGCTCACCATCGGCCAGCTCATCGGCATCGCCCTGATCATCGCCGGCGTCGCCCTCGTCGAGCTGACCGGCGACCACGGTGCGACCGTAGCCAGCGGGCTCAGTGCGCCGGCGACCCTGCCGAAGGCATGAGCCCGAGTGCCCGCCGGGATGACGGCCCCCGGCTAACCGCCAAGGGCCGCGCGCGCCGAGACGCCCTGCTGGACGCCGCTCTCGCGGTCATCGAGCGTGACGGCCCGGCTGCGCTCACCCACCGTGCGGTGGCGGCCGAGGCGGGGCTGCCCACGTCGGCGGCAACGTACTACTTCGCGGACATCGATGACCTGCTCGTGTCGGTTCTTCGGCGGAGCATCGCGGACTATGACGCAACCGTCGGCCCGCTCGACGCGCTCGACGTCGACGCCGCGGCCGCGACGATCCGCCAGTATGCGATCGACGAGCGGTCGACCGCGGTCGCCCACTACGAACTGCTGCTGCTCGCCACCCGGCGACCCGCACTTCGCACCGACGCCGAACACTGGTACACCCTGCTCGAGCGGGACCTGGCCACGGCCCTGCCGGAGGACGCACCGGATCGCGCGGCGCGCATCCGCACGGCGGCGCTCGCCCTCGACGGGCTGATCCTGCGGATGCTGTGGCGCGGCGAACCGCATACACCCGCCGACGTGCGCGCGGCCGTCGCCGCGGCGCTTGCCCCGCTCAGCGACGACGACGCAACGACTTCTGCATGAGCACGATGCCGAGCCACCGGTCGAACTTGAAGCCGACGCGGCCCATCGACCCGGTCTGCGTGAAGCCGAACGACTCGTGCAGGCGAATCGAGCCCTCAGCGCCCTGGTCGGCGATGACGGCGACCACCTCACGCACCCCGGCGTCGGCGGCGCGCTCGAGCAGCTCGCCGAGCATGGCTTTGCCCAGCCCTCGACCGGTGGCGGCGGGCGCGAGGTAGATCGAGTTCTCAACCGTGTAGCGGTAGGCGGCCTTCTCTTTCCAGGGGTACACGTACGCGAAGCCGAGCAGCTGACCGCGGGGCGACTCGGCGACGAGGAACGGATACCCCAGCTTCTGCAGGTGCGCGAACTTCTGCTTCAGCCCCTTCAGCGTCCACGGCTGCTCGTCGAACGTGACGGTCGAGTTCGCGACGTAGTGGTTGTAGATCTCGCGCACCGCGGGCAGGTCGGCGGGCACCGCGTCACGCAGGGTGAAGCTGAACTCCGGTTCCGGCTCGGGGGCGGGCTTCAGGTGGCGCGGCAGGCGCCGACGCTGCTGGTATTCCTCCTCAAGCATGGAATGAGCCTACGTCGCGCGGGTTACGGGCTGATGTCCCAGTCGATCGGCTCGGCGCCCTGCAGGAGAAGCGCCGCGTTCACCCGACTGAACGGGCGTGAGCCGAAGAACCCGCGACGGGCCGACAGGGGGCTCGGATGCGCGCTCGCAACCACCGGAACATCGCTCAGTAGCGGGCGCACGGCCTCCGCATCGCGCCCCCAGAGCACGGCGACGAGCGGTCCGCCGCGCGCGACGAGGGCGCGAACGACGGCGTCGGTCACCCGGTGCCAGCCGAGCGCGCGGTGGGAGCCGGCGCGGCCCGCCTCGACGGTGAGCACGCGGTTGAGAAGGAGCACGCCGCGCTCGGACCACGAGGACAGGTCGGGGTGCGGCGGCGGGCTGACTCCCACGTCATCGGCGAGCTCCCGGTAGATGTTCGCGAGACTGCGCGGGAGCGGCCGCACCGAGCGATCCGCCGAAAACGCGAGGCCGACGGGGTGGCCGGGGGTTGGGTACGGGTCTTGGCCGATGACGAGCACCCGCACGTCGGCGAGCGGCACGGTCAGCGCGCGCAGCACACGCTGAGGGGCCGGTAGCCATTCGCGGCCCGCCGCGGCCTCGTCATCGAGCCGGGCGGCGATCGCCGCCAGAGCGTCGCCGAGCTGCGGGTCCACCGTGTCAAGCGCCTCGGCCCAGCCGTCACCCAGGCCGCCTGGCGGGGCGATGATCTCGGGGACGCGCACGGGCCCACGCTACCGAGCCCCGAGCATCCCGGGGGCTAGCATCGCGATCATGGCATCGAGGCTGGCCGGAAAATCCGGCGCGATCACCGCGGGGCTCGTCGGGTACCTGTTCTTCGTCGAGTTCGTCAGCGGCATCATTCAGGGCTACTACATTCCGCTCATCCCGGACCTCGCCCGGTACCTCGACATCAACGACCCCGAGTTCAACTGGTTCGAGGCCGCGCAGTTGTTACTGAGCGCGCTCGTGGTGCCGATCCTCGCGAAGCTCGGCGACATGATCGGGCACAAGAAGGTGCTGCTGATCTCGACCGTCGTAACGGCGGGCGCGAGCTGGTGGCTCGTCGTCGCCGCCGACTTCTGGAGCTTCCTGATCGCCTGGGCGCTGCAGGGCTTCTACGTCGTCTGGCTGCCGCTCGAGGTTGCGCTGATCTTCGACCGCGGGCGCACGACGGGCCGGGGCCCCTCGCAGACCCGGCGTGCGGCCGGACTGCTCGTCGTCGCCCTGCAGGCGGGCGCGATCGTCGGCGCGCTCGGCGGCGGGCGCATCTTCGACGCGTTCGACGGCAATGTGCCGTTGACGCTTGCCGTGCCCGCGATCGCGGTGACGATCGCGTTCTTTGTGATCCTCTTCGGGGTTCCCGAGTCGACACCTGTTCCCGGTCGCCGACTCGACACCGTCGGTTTCGTGCTGTTGACGCTGTCGCTCATGACCATCACGAGCGGGCTCGCGTTCCTGCGCATCAACGGTCCGGAAGCGGTCTGGGTCTACCTCGTGATTCTGCTCGGGCTCGCTCTGCTCTACCCCTTCGGCCGCTGGGTGCTCGGCCACCCCGATCCGGCGATCGACCTTCGTGTGCTGCGCCGGCCCGAGATGTGGCCCGTGCAGTTGGTCGCGGGGCTTTTCGGCATCAGCGTGCTGGGCGCGCAGGCGCCGCTCGCGAGCTTTGCCGGCACGCCCCTCGAGGCGGGATATGGACTCGGTCTCGACGCGGGAGACCGATCGCTCATCATCGGCGTGTACCTCATCGGCATGATCACCGGTGCAGCCCTGTTCTCGGCAACGGCGCGGCGACTCTCCCCTCGGGTCGCCCTCATCGTCGCCACAAGCCTCGTGGCGGTCGGCTATCTGCTCTTCCTGCCGTTCCACTTCACGCCCGTGCAGGTGGCGACCAACATGGTGATCGCTGGGCTCGGTTCGGGCGCGCTTGTCGCCGCCCTGCCGGCCGCCGCGGCCGCCGCGGCACCGCTCGGGCAGACAGGTATTGCCGCCGGCCTCACCAATACGACGAAGACGATCGGCGGCTCGTTCGCGAGCGCGATCTTCGCGATCGTCGTGGTCTACGTCGGAACGCAGTCGGTGGTCGCGACGGCTGGCACCTACGGCGGCTACATGACCGTGTTCGCGATTTGCGGCGGCACCGCCCTCATCGGCGCGGTGCTGCTCGTGTTCGTGCCGAAGCTTGCCTTCCGCGATCCCATCATCGATGAGGTCGCCGAATCGATCGCCTCGCCCGGGGCGGCGACCGCGCGCCCCGGCGCCGCTACCGAGGGGTGAGCGGACCGCGCACAAGCTTGTGCTGCGCGGCCTGCGCGACGGGCCGCATCGTCACCTCGTCGACGTTGATGTGCGCGGGCAGCTCCAGCGCGTCGACGATCACGCGGGCGACATCGGCGGCGGTCAGCGGGCGGTCAACGCCCTCGTACAGCGCCGCCGCGCGCTCGGCGTCACCCCCGAGCCGATTCAGCGTGAACTCGTCGGTGCGCACCATGCCGGGGGCCACCTGCATCACCCGCAGGGGCTCACCGGCGAGTTCGAGGCGCAGCGCGTCCATCATGATGCGCAGACCCGCCTTCGACGCCGAGTACCCGGCGCCGCCCTCGTAGGCACGCTGGCCGGCCGTCGACGTGACGGCGACGATGTCGGCCCCGCCGCGCGCGCGGGCCGCGTCGCGCAACATCGGCACGAGGACGCGCAGCACGCGCTGGGCGCCGAGCACGTTCACGTCGAACATGCGCGCCCAGTCGGCCGTGGACGCCTCGACAACCGGATCGACCCCGATCGCGAGCCCCGCGTTCAACACGACGGTGTCGACCGGCGGCGCCCCCGATTTACGGGATGCCCGCAGCACGTCTGCGAGGCCGGCCACGGCGGCGTCGTCGGTCACGTCGAGGACGTGCACCGAGCATCCCGTGTCGGCGGCGAGCGCCTCCAGGCGGTCGGCCCGACGCGCGACGCCCGTGACGTGCCAGCCGGCGGCGGTGAGGCGGCGGACGGTGGCGGCGCCGATGCCGCTGGAGGCTCCGGTCACGAGGGCGTGACGTCGGGCGGGGTGGCTCGTGGAGGCGCTGTGGTCGCTCATGCTCGTAGGCTAACGCGGTGCCTACGACGACTCGCACCCCGTACTGGGACACGGCCCGCGCTATCGCCATCACCCTCGTCGTCATCGGACACGCGATCCAGCCTCTGAACAGTCAGTACGCGCCGTCGTATGCGACGTACCTCGTCATCTACGCGTTCCACATGCCGGCCTTTGCCCTCCTCGCCGGGTACTTCAGCAGGGCGGAGCCCGGGAAGAAGCAGTGGGGGCGTATCGTCACCGACCTGCTTGTGCCGTATCTGATCGTTGAGACGATCTGGACCGTCGTCCGCCTCGTCGTCACCGGCGGCACGACGTTTGACCCGGCGTCGCCGTCGTGGACCCTGTGGTTCTTGCTCGCACTCGCGATCTTCCGCATGGTGTTGCCGGTCATCGCCCGCCTGCGGTGGCCGGTCGTCGTCACGATCCTCTTGTCGGTGGGGGTCGGCTACGTCGACAGCGTCGACACGACCTTCTCACTGTCGCGCCTATTCGGCCTCCTGCCGTTTTTCACGCTGGGCTGGTGGCTCGCCCACACCCGCGTGATCGACCGCGTGCGCTGGCTCGAGCGCGACCGCTTCGACCCGACGGTGGTCGTGACCCGCGCGGTGGCGGCGTTCGTGTTCGGCACAGCCGCCACCATCACCCTCATCGGCACCGACTTCTTCGGGTCGATCGGCGCCGGGCGCATCCTGTTCTACGCCGACCCGTATGCGGCCCTCGGCCTCGACGAATGGTGGGCGGGCGTCGTGCGCCTGCTCGTCATCGGGCTCGGCGTGCTCATGACGCTGAGCATGCTGGCGCTCGTGCCCCGGACCGTGACGCCCATCACGTGGATCGGCACGCACACGATGTACGTGTACCTGCTGCACACATTCCCGCTCTATGCGTTGCGGCAGAGCGAGCTCACCGGGGTGGGCGCCCCGGGGTGGGTGTGGTTCGTCGGTCTGATCGCCGGGTCGGTTGCCCTCACGGTGGTGCTCGCGAGTCGCCCCGTGCGCGCGATCACCCGACCCATCATCGAACCGCGCGTCGAGTGGCTTCTCTCGTCAAAACGCTAGGCGCGAGACCTCCCTCGAGACACCCCGCGTGACGCCCGGTGTCACGGTCCGGTTACGGCGTGTGTCACGAGCCGTTGCCGCCCCACTCGCGGCCCCCTAGCGTGGGCACACCGCGACAGGGAAGGACCCATCATGAGCGAGAACCCCACCGCCGACTGGCGCTTCGAGACGCTGCAGATCCACGCCGGATCGCAGCCCGACCCGGTCACGAACGCCCGAGCGACGCCGGTCTACCGCACGACCGCCTACACGTTCAACGACTCCTCCCACGCGAAGAACCTGTTCGCGTTGGCCGAGTTCGGCAACATCTACACGCGCATCCAGAACCCGACGCAGGACGTCGTCGAGCAGCGCGTCGCGGCCCTCGAGGGCGGCACGGCCGCGCTGCTGCTGTCGTCTGGCCAGTCGGCGACGACCTACGCCGTTCTGAACATCGCGAACGCGGGCGACCACATCGTCTCGTCGTCGACCGTGTACGGGGGAACCTACAACCTGTTCAAGTACACGCTCGCGAAGCTCGGCATCGAGGTCACGTTCGTGGAAGACCAGGATGACGCCGAGGCGTGGCGCGCCGCGATCCGCCCGAACACGAAGCTGCTGTTCGGTGAGACGGTCGGGAACCCGAAGGTGAACATCCTCGACATCGAGAAGGTCGCCGGTGTGGCGCACGAGGCGGGACTGCCGCTCATCGTCGACAACACGATCGCGACCCCGTACCTCATTCAGCCGCTGAAGCACGGCGCTGACATCGTCGTGCACTCGGCGACAAAGTTCTTGGGCGGGCACGGCACGGTGCTCGGCGGCGTCATCGTCGACGGCGGCAGCTTCCCGTGGTCGCAGCACGTCGCCAAGTTCCCCGGACTCACCGAGCCCGACCCCTCGTACCACGGCGCCAGCTACACGGGCGTGCTCGGCGACGGCATCGCCTACATCATCAAGGCGCGCGTGCAGCTCTTGCGCGACATCGGCTCGGCCATCTCGCCCGACAATGCCTGGCAGCTCATCCAGGGCATCGAGACGCTCAGCCTGCGCGTCGAGCGGCACGTGCAGAACGCCCTCGCCGTCGCGCGGTGGCTCGAGGCCCACCCGGATGTCGCGCACGTCGACTACGCCGGCCTCGAGTCGAGCGCCTGGCACGCGGCCGGCCAGAAGTACGCCCCGAAGGGCGTCGGCGCGGTGCTCTCGTTCGAGCTGAAGGGCGGGGTCGACGCCGGTCGGGCGCTGGTCGACAGCGTTCAGCTGTTCAGCCACGTCGCGAACATCGGCGACGTGCGCAGCCTCATCATCCACCCCGCCTCGACGACGCACTCGCAGCTGACCGCCGAGCAGCAGCTGACGGCGGGAGTCACGCCCGGCCTCGTGCGCCTGTCCGTCGGGCTCGAAAACCTCGACGACATCATCGCCGACCTCGAGCGCGGCTTCGCCGCCGCGAAGACCGCCGGCGCGTAGCACCCGGTCCCTGGTGCACGTGCGGGCCAGCACCCCGCGCGTGCACCAGAATGGCCCTGATGGACTGGCAGACCAGCGAAGACACCGTTCCCTCGGCGTTCATCACCGAGGCGAATCGTCGCGCCCTGCGCGGCACCCCTCCAACGACCGGCGCGTGGCGCGAGGGGGATGACCCGGGCGACCGCCAGTTCGCCTCGCTCGGAGCCCTCCCGCTGGAGTCGGGTGAGACGCTGCCCGTCACGCGCCTCGCCTACGAGACGTGGGGCGAGCTGAACGCCGACGCATCCAATGCGGTGCTCATCGTGCACGCGCTGACCGGTGACAGCCACGTGGTCGGCAGGCCCGGTCCCGGGCATCCCACCGCCGGCTGGTGGGGCGGCATCGTCGGTCCGGGCCTGCCGATCGACACCGACCGCTACTTCGTCGTCGCCCCCAACATGCTGGGCGGCTGCCAGGGATCGACCGGCCCCGCCTCCTTCGCCCCCGACGGCGTGGAGTGGGGGTCGCGCTTCCCGTACCTCACGATCCGCGACCAGGTTGCCGCGCAGCGCCTCCTCGCCGACCGGCTGGGCATCGAGCGCTTCGCCGCCGTCATCGGCGGCTCGATGGGCGGGATGCACGCGATCGAGTGGGCGGTCGGCTCGCCCGATCGACTCGACCGCGTCGCCATCCTCGCCGCTCCTGCCATTTCGAACGCCGATCAGATCGCCCTGAACTCGGTGCAGATCGAGGCGATCCGCATGGATCCGACGTTCCGCAACGGTGCCTACTACGACGAGGACGAGGGGCCGTATCGCGGGCTCGCCCTTGCCCGGCGGATGGCGCTTCTGAACTACCGCTCACCCGATGAGCTGAATGAGCGTTTCGAACGCTCGTGGCAGGGCGCCCTCGACCCGCTCGGCCACGGCGGGCGCTTCGCGGTCGAGAGCTACCTCGACTTCCACGGCAACAAGTTCACCCGGCGATTCGACGCCAACAGCTACATCACGCTCGTCGAGGCGATGAACTCGCACGACGTCACCCGCGGCCGCGGAACGCTCGCCGACGTGCTCGGGACGGTCACCGCACGCGCCCTCGTGCTTGGCATCGACACCGACCGGCTGTTCCCGGTCGAACAGCAGCAGGCGATCGCAGCGGGCATCCCGACGACGATTCACGGCTCGGAAGCGGTCGTCATCTCCTCCCCCTTCGGCCACGACGCGTTCCTCATCGAGGACGAGCTCGTCGGCCGGCATCTGGCGGCGCTGCTCTCAGCCTGACACGATGGCGAACGTGGGCAGCACGGCAGATCGCACACCGCGGGAACGCATGCCGACGCCCGTCGCAGCGGCGCACACCGCGCTGGCCAGTCTCACGATCTCGATGCTCATCGCGGCATGTTCGCCGCTCACGATGTCGGCCCCCACCGGCGCGTCCCCGACCCGTGCTGACAGCGCGACGAGTGACCTGGCCGCCGCAGCGCTCACCGTCGAGACCTACCGCACCCGCTTTGATCCTTCGCGCGACGGCATCCAGGTGTCGGTGGCGAATGACGGGTCAGTCCCGCTCACCGTCGTCACCACCGTGCTCATGTCGGAGGCGATGGCGGGCCCGGCGAGCAGCGATCGCGTCGTCGACATTCCGGCTGGTGCGCGACGAGACATCCCCCTCGTACTGCCTGACGCGGAGTGCTCGCGCGAGCCGGCCCTCGATTACTCACGGGTGCAGCTGACCCTCCGGTCTCCCGGCGGCACGGAGGTCACCGTGAGAGACGTGCTCGCCCGCGATCGGCTCGGTCAGCTCGACGCGTGGTGGCAGGAAAGCTGTCTCGCCGAGGAGGTGGCCCGGCGGACGACCCTGAGTGTTCTGCTTCCCGAGTTGCCGAGCGCGTCCGCGGAGTCGATGGAACTCGAACTCGTGGCAGTCCCGGTGGGGAGCGGATTTGACGCACCGCTGTCGATTGTGGCGATCTCCGGCACGGTGCTCATCAGCCTCCTCGACGACACGGGCGCCGTCGTCGACCGCCGTCCGATCGACCTCGTGATGGAGCCGACCGACGGCGTGGAACGCCGCGCAGTCGTCCCCGCCGTCCCCGCGCGATGCGACGCGCACGCCATCGCCGAGGACAAACAGGGCACCCTGTTCCGTGTCGACGTCGCAATCGCGGACCGGCGCGGAACGGTGACGGTGGCCGCCGACGATCGCACGAAAGACCGCGTATATGCGGCGGTGCGGGCGATGTGCGCGGGCACCGGCGACGGCGACGGCTGAGCGCTCCCGCGTGTCGGCACCTGTGTGGGGGCGGCGCTGGATGACAGACTGACCCTGTGATCGAGCGCGAACGACGCAGTCTGCTGCAGCGGGCCGCGCGCGCAATCGGGCTTGCCGGTCTCACCATCGCGGCGTTCTGCCTGTCACTGCCCGGCATCGTCGACCCCGACCTGCTGCCGTCCGTCATGATCTTGCTCGCGGGCCAGGCCGGAGCACTGGTCATGGTCGGCCGCAGCGAGCATGTCGGCTGGCCGGCGCTCACGATCGTGCTCGGCCTCGCAGCACTTGCTGTCGCGCAACTGCCATTCGGCGGAACCACGTCGGTGTCGCTGCCGATCGCGCTCGCCCCGCTCGGCGCCGTCGGAATCGGCGCCGTCGGCATCGTCTTGAGTGAGAGCCAACCGCGCTGGCTGCTATGGGCCGGCGGCACACTCGGCTCGGCCTTCCTCGTCGCGCTCGCCGGACCCACCATGGGCTTCTTCTCGACCGCCGCGATCGCGACGCTCGCCGGCTGGACGATCACGATGATCGTCGGCATCTGGGTGACCGTCGGCGTGCAGCGCTCGCTCGTGCGCATCGACGGCATCGGGCGGGCCCACCAGGTGGAGCGCCAGGCGAGCGAAATGGAGGCGCAGCGTCGGCAGAGCGCGCGCCTGCTGCACGACACGGTGCTCGCCACCCTCACGTTGCTCGCCCACTCGGGTGTCGGCGTTAGCGCTGATGCGCTCCGCCAGCAGGCGACAGAGGATGCTCGCCTGTTGCGCCAGTTGCGGCTCGGCTCGACCCCCATGCCGCGGTTCTCGGGCTCGTACAACCTCGAACCCGTCTCGGAGTCGACGCTCGGCACGACGCTGGAAAGCGTCAAGCAGCGCTTCCTGCGCATGGGCCTCGAAGTGCGCTGGCACGGTACCGGCCAGGTTCTCTTGCGCAGCGACGTGCTCGACGCGTTCCTGTTCGCCCTGGCCGAGTGTCTCGAGAACGTGCGCCGGCACGCCGGTGTCACCGACGCCGACGTCACGATCACCGAGAGTGACGACACCCTGCGCGCCGTCGTGACCGACGCGGGGGTGGGTTTCTCCCCCGACGAGGTCGAGGTCGGGCGGCTCGGCGTCGCCGAGTCGGTCATCGCCCGGCTGCGGGACGTCGGCGGAAATGCGCGACTGTTCTCAACCCCCGGGGCCGGCACCACCGTCATTCTCGAGGTGCCGCGATGAGCGGCAAGCACGCGTCGGCGGTGCCCGACGAGCGAACCCTCGGTGCGCGTATCCGCCCGGCCGGCGCCCGCTCGTCGACCCGCCGCGGCTCCCCCACCTCGACGCACGCGTCCGCGCTCGGCAGCGGATTTCTCGGCATCGGCATCGCGATCGTCGCAGCGCTGCAGTCGATGCTCGGCCTCGGCATCTTCCTGGCGCGGGCCGACACCTACGCGAGCCTGTTGCCCGCCGTCTCGGCGTGGACGCTGCTGCTCGTCACCTTCCTCGGCATCATCGTGACGATCTCCGCGACCGGCGAGCGGCTGCCCGACTGGCTGTACGCGTTCTTCCTCGTCGCCCTCGGCGCGGTCGTCTGGCTCGATTTCGTAGCGATTGCGCCGTTCAATGACGTGGGGCGTAATGCCAGCGCATCCATTTCGGCGGGGTTCGTCCTGCTCGTCATCGTGACGCTGCGATCACGCTGGGAGGTGCTGGTCGCCACCAGCCTGCTGGGCATCGCCTTCGTCGTGGCGATCGTGCTCACCACCCCGCTCACGCCCGTGACGATTCCGTATCAGGTGACCGCCGTCGCCCTCGCCGTGTCGCCCGGCATCATCGGCGTGCTCCTGGTCGCCGGTTTTGAACGGATCCTGCGGCGAGAACTCGACAGAGTGCTCGTGCAGTCGACCGTCACCGCGCCGCGCCTCGCGGTCGGGATGCTCGCCAGCGAGGAACTGGCGCGGCTTGACTACGACGCGGAGGAGCTCCTCGACGCGGTGGCCACGGGGGATGCTCCCCTCCCGCTTCCGCCGTCGCTTGCGTCGCGCGCGTCCTCGCTCGCGACGGAGTTGCGCCTGCACCTCGTGCAGGGCAGGCGTGAGACGTGGCTGTTCCACGCGATCACCGAGTCGGATCACCTCGGCCGGTACGTCACGGTCAGTGATCCAGGGACGCTTGCGGGTCTGCTCGACGACGTGCAGCGAGACGCCCTGTTGGCGGCCCTGTGGTTGCTGTCGACCGACCCGGTCGGGGTGGCGCCCGCGCGCACCATCGCCGTCGAGCTCGGCCCGATGGTGGGCGGGGCGGTCTCCACCGGCGGCGACCGCACGGTCGTCCCGATCGCGATCCGTGTCTCAGGTATGAAACGGAATCGTGTCGACCCCGGTGTGTGGGAGGCCCTCGACCGCGTCGGGCGTTACAGTGACACCACGGCCCAGGGCTCGCTTCACATCGAGGTGGACTGCGTGGTCGAGAATCCGGCTGACGCCGCCCGGCCCTCCTGACCGGGCACGCGAGCCGACGAACCTGTGGAGGGGCACCGCATGGCATCCGCGAACCCGTCGATCCGTCTGGCGATCGTTGACGACCACCGCATGCTTCTGGGGGCTCTGACGGAGTGGATCCGTCAGGCCGCTGACGACATCGACATGGTGGCGGCGGTGGCGAGCTGGCCAGAACTGCTCGCCCACCCCGAGTTTCCGGTCGATGTGGTCCTGCTCGACCTCGACCTCAAGGACAACATCCCCGTATCGCTGAAGATTCAGACGCTGAAGTCGACCGGCGTGCGGGTCGTGCTCATGAGCACCTACTCCGAGCCGAACGTCGTGCGCGAGGCGCTGAACGCGGGCGCGCTCGGCTACCTCGTGAAGAGCGAAGACGCCGGGATGATCGTGGAGGCGATCCGCGCCGCTCGCCAGGGCGAGTCGTTCATTTCGACGGAGCTCGACCTCGCGCTGCACGCCAGCGAGGGCGGCGGCTCGCCGCGCCTCAGCGCGCAGGAGCGGCGCGTCATGGCGCTGTACGGCGCCGGTGAACCCGTGAAGTCGGTCGCGTACCAGCTCGGCATCTCGGAGGAGACGGCGAAGAGCTACCTCAAGCGGATCCGCGAGAAGTACCGCATCGCCGGTATTGACGTCGGCACGAAGGTGGCGCTGCGGAAGCAGGCCATTAACGACGGGATTCTCGTCGACACCCCGACCGGGGCGAGCCCGGTCTAGGGGGCGGGCCAGGCCTAGCTGCGCACCACCGCGCTCGACCTAGCTGCGCGCCCGCGCACCCGGTCTAGTTGCGAGTCCGCGCATCCGCGCGCCCGGCCTAGCTGCGCGCCCGCGTACCTTCGCGCCGGGCGGCCATCACACTCAGCAGCGCGAGGCCGACTCCGATCACGGCGAGCAGCAGGCCCACCCAGGCGGGTGCGAGGTACCCGAAGCCGGCGACGACAACGAGCCCGCCGAGGAATGCGCCCAGCGCATTGCCGAGGTTGAGGGCCGAGTGGTTGAGGGCCGCGGCGAGCGTTTGGGAGTCGCCCGCAACATCCATCAGGCGCGTTTGGATGATCGGGGACAGGGCGGCCGCGGTGAATCCGACGGCGAAGGTGCCGATGGCGGCGCCGACCGGCGTGCCCCCAGCGAGGCCCGTAAGGGTGAGCGCCGCGGCGAGGCCCGCGAAGGCGATGAAGACTGCGCGCGTGGTGCCGCCGTCGGCGAGGCGACCGCCGAGAAGGTTGCCGAGGGTCATGCCGACGCCCGTGCTGGCGAGAAGCCACGGCACCGCGGCCGCGGAGAAGCCGGCCTCTTCGGTCGCGAGGGGCGCGATGTAGCTATAGACGGCGAAGAAGCCGCCGAAACCGATGGCGCCGACGGAGACGGCGATCCAGACTTGGGGGCGCGCGAAGGCGGCGAGCTCGCGCCGGATCGTCGAATTCGGGTCTCCCGCGACGGCGGGCACCAGGATGCGCATGGCGAGGATCGTGGCCGCGAAGACGGCGGCGACGAGCAGGTAGGCGGCGCGCCAGCCGGCGGCCTGGCCGACCGCGGTGATGATCGGCACGCCGATCACGGTAGAAACGGTGAGACCCGCGAGCACGAGCGCGACGCCCTGGCCGCGTTTGCCGGGACCCATGAGTTCGGCCGCGACGAGCGCGGCGACGCCGAAGTAGGCGCCGTGCGGGAGCCCGGCGATGAAGCGAGCGGCGATCACGCCCTCGATGGTGGGAAGTGCGGCGGTCGCGAGGGTGGCGAGCGTGAAGGCGACGGCGAGGGCGACGAGCAGGCCGCGGCGCGGGAACCGCCCAGCGATCGCCGCGATCGTCGGGGCGCCGACGACGACGCCCAGGGCGTAGGCGGTGATGACCCAGCCGGTGAGTCCGATTGCGGCGTCGGGGTCGGTGGCGAGCAGGCCCGGCACGAGGTCTGCGGCGATGTCGGGCAACAGGCCCATGGCGGCGAACTCGGTGGCGCCGATGCCGAAGCCGCCGAGGGCGAGGGCGAGCAGCGCGGCGATCGTGCGGCGGCGCGAGAGGGTGCGTGTCGTGCGCGGATGGGTGACCCCTGCTGCGGACGCCTCAGCCGAGTCAGTGGATGTCGTCACACCCCCAGCGTATCGAATCGATTCGAGTCGGGTGATCCAGCCAGGTGTCGCAACGCGGGTCCGATACCGCTCTCTAGAACGGCGGTTCGTCGGGGAGCGGCGCCCTCGGCCCGAATTGTCGGCGCGGTCGTGGAGGCGGGCTGCCGTCGTCGCGGCGTTCGCGCGACCCCACCGGTATCGCCTCCGTCGCCTTTCGCACAGTGCTTCTCACCCGCGGCGGGTCGTGGAAGCCCGGTGGTTCAGTCACGTGGACGCGCGTACGCGGCGATGTCCATTCAAGGCGCCCGGCGCCGAGGTGTATCACGCCCCACGAGGTTCGGTGCTTCAGCTGGTGGTGTGAGCGGCACAGGTGGGCGAGGTTGTCGGCGGAGGTCGCTCCCCCGTGAGCCCAGTCGATCGTGTGGTCGAGTTCGCAGGAACTCGCGGCCCGCACGCAGCCGGGGAACCGGCACGTGTCGTCACGCACCCGGAGGGCGGCGGCCAGGTCAGCGGGCACGGAGTAGCGTTCGCGGCCAACGCTGAGCACGGCGCCGGTGTGGGGGTCGGTGAGGATGCGCCGGAAGCTCGGTGCTCGAGCCGCCCACCGCGCAGCCGTCTCGTCGTCGATGGGACCATAGCCTTCGAGGTGCGCCGCCCGGGCGTCGGCGGGTACATGGGCTCCCGCTCGCGCGAGCAAGGTTAGGGCGGGGACGGTGATCGAGACGCGGGGCCGGATGCCGTGACCGAGCGGCGTGTGTGCTGGAGCGGCACCGGCGCGGTGTGCCGTGTCGTCACTCCCCGGTCCTGCGGTCTCACACGCCCCGCCCGGCACCTCTCCCGCGACGAGGAGTGCCGTGAAGACGTCGGCGCGCCGCTGGGCCGCGGTACGCGTCTCGCCTTTCCCGGCGAGGTTGCGCGCAATGGCGATCACCCGGTCGTGGATCGCCACCGCGTCGACGGCCGGCAGGTAGGCGGTGAGGTAGGCCATCGCGTCGGCGGCGGGCTCGACCGCCACCCACCGTTCGGCGCTGGCCGTCTCGGCCCGCTGCTCGATCGGCTCGGGGTGCATCAGTTCGCGCAGCCGCCGCAGCCGTCGTGAGAATGGGCCGACGCCCATGCGCTCGGCCGCGGAGAGCGCCAGTCGCTCAAACTCGGCCCGCGTCTCGACGGGCAGGTCGCACGCCCGGTCGATGATCAACTGAGCGTGACGCGGCGTGATGACTGCGCGCTCGAGGGCGTCGGCCGTCTCCGACAGGTGGGCTCCGCGCAACTCGGCGTGCGCGATACGGGTTTCGGCGGTGCGCTCCGACTCGCGCAGCAGCGTGGCCAGCTCGGTGGCGAGTTCGCGGCGGGCGGTGAAGCGGGGCGTCCAGGTGGCGCCGCCGCGCCCTTCCGCAGAATTGTCGCCGGACGCCGCGGATCGCGCAGCGGCTGCTGCGGCAACGCGGCGCTCGGTGAGCGCCCGCAGTTGCTCGATCGTGCGCGAGCGCCGCACCTCGATGAGCGCCTCGCGTGCCTGCAGCTCAATCAGATCGTCGAGCAGTTGCTGCTCGCGCTCGCCGTCGGGATCGGCGACGGGCACCGCGACCCCGAACCGGTCGACCACGGCGTGGCGGTCGAGGCTCGGGGTGGCGGAGGGGGCGTCCATGAGTTAAGTGAACCAGCGACCACCGACATTCGGTGGGCACCGCCGGCCGCGCGCGCAGGCTCGGGATAACCTCGCCGAGCGGCATGAGACCGCGTCATGACACCGCACAGCTGCACGCCAGACCGCCGCCACAACCCGCCTCTACGGCGTGTCGCCACCCTCTAGTGCCGCCTCCAGTCGCGCGACCTTGCCGTCCAACTCACCGACGCGCCCCGGCCGGATGTCGGCCTTCAGCACGAGCGAGACCCGAGTGCCGTACTCGCCAACCGCCTCGGTGGCGCGGCGCACGACGTCCATGACCTCGTCCCACTCTCCCTCGATCTCGGTGAACATCGACGACGTGCGGTTCGGCAGCCCCGACTCGCGCACGATGCGCACGGCGGCCGCCACCGCCTCGTGCACCGAGTCGGGCTCCGAGCCGGCCCTGCCGCCCGACGGGGCGACCGAAAAGGCGACGATCATGGGGATGCTCCTTCCGCGTCCGCGACGGCGACGGGCACCGTGCGCGCCCCGCCGTCCGCACCCATCCTGCCCCGCACGAGCGCCACGAGCATCCAGGCCGCCCACAGCAGCAGCGCCAGGTACGCGAGGTCACGGGCGGTGAGCACCACGAGCATCCAGGGTTCGGCGTTCAAGACGGCGCCGTACTTGACCGGGTAGATCACCTGCGTGAGCGCCGCGGCAGCGAGCGCGATCGTTGCGGGCACGCGGAACCGCACGCCCCCGTCGGCGCGGGCGAGGATGCCGAGCACGATCGGCGCCGCGAGCCACGTCGCGAACTGCGGAGATCCGACCTTGTTCACCGTGATCAGCGCGGCCACGAGGGCGAGCGCGAGGGCGGGCAGCAGCAGGTGCTCGGCGACCCCGCGGCGACGCGCGACAAGACCGAGGGTGAGCACACACAGCACCACGACGGCGAGCACAGGCGTCGCGAGTGCCGCCATGAGCTCACTCCCCGGCCCCGACACCTGCCAGGTGAGAATGTCGGTGTCGTAGGCGATGACGGCCAGTCGCTCGGCACCGGCCCCGCGAACGCCCGCGCCGCCGCCGGAGAGGCCCGCGAGCCACATCCAGGGCAGAGCGAGCGGCGATTCGACCTGCAGGCCACGGCCGGTCTGCTCGGTGAGCGGGCTGAGGAGCGCCCAGCCACCGCCGAGTAGCACGCCCACCCCGATCACCACGACGCTGACGCCGAGGAAGCCGCGGGTCACGTCGACCCAGCGTCGAGCGGCGACGACCGCGGCGAGCAGCAGCGCCCCCGGCCACACCTTCACCCAGGCACCCGCCGCCATGAGAGCGCCCGCCCAACGCGGATGCTCCGCCAGCACGGCGGCGGCCGTCACCGCGAGCGCGGCCGTCACCGCGTCGATGCGGCCGAGCGCGATCGGGCCTAGCACGGCGAGAAACGCCAGCCACCACCAGGCCGCGGCGACCCGGCGCACGTCGCGCTGCACGCCCGCGAGCGCCACCAGCGCGATCGCGTTGAGCGCCGACATCAGCCCGAGCCACGCCAGCGACCCGACGATCCCCTGCCCGAACGGAAACACCGCCAGCATCGGCAGCAGCGCCGGGTAGGGGTACACCCACGCCGTGTCGATGCCGACCCAGCCCTCGCCGGTGATGCCGAGCGCCGCCCAGAACGGGTACACCAGCTGCACGTCGCCGAGCGGCAAGCCCGGCAGCAGCAGGTTTCCGGCGACCAACCAAGCGTGCACGACGACAAAGCCGCCGATGAGGGCGACAGGATGCGCGCCCAGCGCCCTGAGGCGCGCCCGGGTCAGCGTTCGCTCCCGTGTCAGCGCTCGCTCCTCGTTCAGCGCTCGCTCCCGTCGAGCAGCCCGCGAATAACGGCCGGCACGGCCGCGCACAGGTCAAGAATTGTCAGCGGGCCGCCCGCCGAGGCGCGTCGCGCCGCCCGCCCGTGCACGACCGCCGCGGCGGCGGCGAGCTCGGCCAGCCGGTCGTGGTCGGCACCGCGGGCAATCTCGCTGAGCGCGAGGTCGCGCGCGTGAGTGGCGACGAGGGCACCGAGGATTCCCGCCAGTGCGTCGCCGGCGCCGGCGGTGGCGAGCCACGGCGTTGCCTCCGCGACCACGAGCATCCGGCCGTCGGGGGTGGCGATGCGGGTGGTCGCGCCCTTCAGCAGCACGACCGCGTCGAGCGTGACCGCCGCGTCGCGCGCGGCCCGCTCGGGGTCGGCCGCAACGGTGGCGCGCTCGACACCGGTGAGGCGGGCCAGCTCGCCCGCGTGCGGCGTGAGCACACGCGGTACGGACCGGGCACGCGGGTCACGGGCGAGCGGCAGGGCTCCGGCGTCGAGCACGAGCGGCGCCCCCGCCTCGAGCGCAACACTCACCCGATCGTCGGCGAGCGGGTCGGTTTCCCCCGAGTCGTCGAGCCCGGAGCCGATGAGCCACGCCTGCACGCGACCTACGGCCGTGACGGCCTCGGGGCGGCGGGCGAGCACGAGGTCGGCGGCGCGGCGCGGCCCGAGATAGCGCACCATGCCGAGGCCCGTGCGCAGCGCCGCCTCGACGGCGAGCACCGCGGCGCCCGGGTACCGGTCAGACCCGGCGACGACGCCCAGCACGCCGCGCGCGTACTTGTCGTCCGAATCCTCTGGCACACGGATGCACGTGGCCGCATCTGACACCCCGAACGCCCCAGCCTCACCGCTCATGCGCCCACCCTACGGCGGGAATACGCTGAGCCGCCGTCCGCTTGGATGAAAGCGTGGATTCGATGCTTTTCAGCCCCCTGACCCTCCGCTCGCTGACCCTGCGCAACCGCCTCTGGGTGTCGCCGCTCTGCCAGTACTCGTCGACGAACGCCGACGGTATGCCGACCGACTGGCACCTCGTGCACCTCGGCTCGTTCGCCCGCGGCGGCGCGGGCCTCGTCATGGCGGAGGCGACCGCCGTCGTGCCGGAAGGGCGCATCAGCCCGCACGACACCGGCATCTGGAACGACGAGCAGGCCACCGCGTGGAAGCGGGTCACCGACTTCATCCACAGCCAGGGCTCGGCCGCGGCGATCCAGCTCGCCCACGCGGGCCGCAAGGCGAGCGTCTACCCCGAGTGGGGCACGCTCGCGGGCGGGCACACCGGACGCGGCACGGTGCCCGCGGAGCAGGGCGGGTGGGTGACCGAGGCGCCGAGCGCTCTTCGCTTCGAGCCGTACGCGACGCCCGTCGCACTGTCGGCCCCGCGCATCCATGAGCTTGTTCAGGCGTTCGCCGACGGCGCGCGTCGCAGCGTCGAGGCCGGCTTCGACCTCGTCGAGATTCACGCCGCCCACGGTTACCTGATCCACCAGTTCCTGTCGCCGCTGTCCAACGAGCGCGACGACGAGTATGGCGGCTCGCTCGAGAACCGCGCGCGCTTCCTGCTCGACATCGTGCGGGCGGTGCGCGCCGCGGTTCCCTCCACCCCGGTGCTCGTGCGCTTCAGCGCCACCGACTACACCGAGGGCGGCTGGGACGAAGACCAGACGGCGACCGTCGCCCACTGGGCGCTCAAGGCCGGTGCCGACCTGTTCGACATCTCGTCCGGCGGGCTCGTGCGCGCGCCGATCCCGGTGGGGCCCGGCTACCAGGTGCCGCTCGCGGCGCACGTCCGCGAGCACGGCGAGGTTCCGGTGAACGCCGTCGGGCTCATCACGACCGCTGAGCAAGCGGAGCAGATCCTGCGCGAGGGGAAGGCCGACGCGATCATGATGGGCCGCGAGTTCATGCGCGACCCGCACGCGCCGCTGCGATTCGCCCGCGAACTCGGCGTCGAGTTCGACGAGGGCGCCGACATCTGGCCGCCGCAGTACGTGCGCGCGAAGGTGTAGCGCGCCGCGGGGGCGGGTCACGCGGCGCGCACTGTCGCGTCACCCCGGTGCCGGGGGCACCCTCGCGTCACCCCGGCGCACAGGGCGAACTGTCGCGTCACCCCGGCGCACAGGGCGACACGCCGAAGCGGCGCCCCGACACGCCGACGCTCGGCGCACGCACCGGGCCACCGCGACACACCGGGCCGGGCGGTCAGGAGGCGCGGGCCGGCTTCACCGCCCGCCCCAGCACCGAACAGGTCACGTGGTCGACGGTCGCGCCGTCGCCGCTCGTCAGCATGAGCCGCAGCGAGCGCATGAGCGCCGCGCGCCGGTCGTCATCGAAGCGGTCGACGACGGGGCCGAACGGGGTGCCGAACAGCCCATTCAGCTCGGCGTCGAGGCTCGGCCAACGCACCGGCAGCGACTCGCGCGCCGCGCGCACCTCGGCAAGCCCCGCGCCCACGAGCGCGTCGACGACGTCGGCCACGGACATGGTGAGCGCCGCGTTCGAGATCGTGCGCGGGGCGCCTGCCGCGGCCGCGTCGGCGGTGAGCGCGTCGGCGAAGGCGTCGAACGGGTCGAGCCGCTCGCCCTCGGCCCAGACGGCCACGACGAGCACTCCCCCTGGCTTCAGCACTCGTCGGCACTCGGCGAGGGCCGCCCGGCGGTCGGCCATGAACGGCAGGCCCTGCTGGCAGAGCACCGCGTCGACGCTGTCGTCGGGCAGCTCGATGGCGGTCGCGTCGCCCACCAGGGCCTCAATGGGGGCGCGGCCGGGCGCGGCATCCTCGATGGCGTAGTCAAGCATCCGGGCGCTCGAATCGCACGCGATCACGCGACCGGACTCGCCGACGGCCGCGGCCGCCGCGCGCGAGGCGGCACCCGTTCCGGCGGCGACGTCGAGCACCGTCGCGCCCGGCGTGAGGTGTGCGAGGCGCACCAGCCGGTGGGCCCACGGCTCGAAGAGCACCGGGTCGAGGTAGCGGTGGTAGTTCTCGGGAACGCTCGGTGCGTCGAAGTGGTTGCGGCGCGGCGCGCCCGCCGCGGAGCTCGACGAGCGGGATGCGGTTGCCGCGTTCACGGCGCTACACCCGCCCCAGCACGGTCGCCGGGTCCGTCAGCATGCGCCCGACGTCGGTGAGGAAGCGCGCACCCTGCTCGCCGTCGACCAGGCGATGGTCGAACGACAGGCTGAGCGTCATGACGTCGCGCAGGCGAACCTTTCCGCGATGCTCCCACGGGCGACGCTGCACGGCACCGGTCGCGAGGATCGCCGCCTGCCCGGGCACAAGGATCGGCGTGCCCGCGTCGATTCCGAAGACGCCCACGTTCGAGATCGTGATCGTGCCGCCGCTCAGCTGCTGCGGGCTGAGCTCGCCAGCCCGCGCGGTGCGCGCCAGCTCTCCGATGCTGTCGGCAAGCTCCGCGACCGTCTTCGCGTGGGCATCGTGCACCACGGGCACCATCAGCCCGCGTGGCGCGGCGACCGCGATGCCGAGGTTCACATGACCCCACTCGACGATCTCGGAGGCGTCGTCATCCCAGTGGGAGTTCAGCGCGGGCTGAGCCGCGGCCGCCAAGCACACGGCCTTCGAGATGACGGCGAGCAGCGAGGCACGGTCGCCCCCCTCGGTGAGCCGCCTCACGAGCTTCATCGTGCGCGTGACGTCGACCGTGAGGAACACGCTCGCGTGCGGCGCCGTGAAGGCGCTGTCGACCATGGCCTGCGCCGTCGCCTTGCGCACGCCCTTGATCGGCGTGCGACGCTCGGCCGGGAAGCCTGCCCGCGCAAGTGCCGGGGCGGAGGTCGCTTGCTCCCTTGCCGACGATGCGCTCGGCGACGCTGGGGCGCTCTGTGCGCTCGGCGCCGACGCCGCGTGCTGCACGTCGTCACGGGTCACGAGCCCGTGCGGGCCGGAGCCGGTGAGCTGGGCGAGATCGACACCGAGGGTGTGCGCGAGCTTCCGCACGGGCGGGGTCGCGAGGGTGCGGGTGCTGGCCGCCGGCGCGGACGGGGTCGCGGTCGCGACGGCGGCCGGGGCGGCCGGGATGCTCGTAGCGGCGGGCATGAACGCCCCCTTCCGCGCCTTCCGCGCGGGCGCCCTGCCGGAGGCCGCCGCGGGCCCGTAGCCGACGAGTACCGACTGGCGCTCGGGCTCGGCCGGAGCCGCGACCGGGGATTCTGCGGAGGACGCACGTGCCGCGGGCGCGTCGGGGACCGACGCGGGTGCGGCGTCGCCGCCGCCCACCTCGAAGCGCACGATCGGCGTGCCGACCTGCACCGTCTCGCCGGGTTCGGCGCACAGTTCGGTGACGACGCCGGCGACGGGCGACGGCAACTGCACGACGGCCTTCGCCGTCTCAACATCGGCGATCGTCTGATTGAGGGTCACGGTGTCGCCGACGCTGACGTGCCACTCGACGAGTTCGGACTCGGTGAGCCCCTCCCCGAGGTCGGGCAAACGGAACTCCCGGGTCGCCATCAGAGCACCGCCCCCGCGTAGAGGGCCGGCCGTCTGCCCATCGTGCGGTCGACCGCGTCGAGGATGCGATCGAGGTCGGGCAAGAAGTGCTCTTCGTGGCGCGACGCCGGGTAGGGGATGTCGAAGCCGGTGACCCGCTGGGGGGCCGCTTCGAGGTGGTAGAAGCAGCGGTCGGTGAGTTCGGCCGCAAGGTCGGCACCGATTCCGCCGGTGCGCTGAGCCTCGTGGGCGATGACGAGCCGACCGGTCTTCGCGACCGAGGCGACGACTGTGTCGACATCGACGGGGGCGAGCGAGCGCAGGTCGATCACCTCGATCGAGACGGCGTCGGCGTCTCCCTCGCCCGACCCCGCTGCCGCGGCCGCCGCGGCGTCGATCGCGGTGGCGACGAGCGGACCGTAGGTGACGAGCGTGACGTCCGTGCCGGGCACGACGACGCGGGCCGAGCCCATCGGCAGCACGTCGTCGCGGTCGATGGCGTCCTCGTCGACCTCGCCCTTCGTCCAGTAGCGGCGCTTGGGCTCGAAGAACAGCACGGGGTCGTCGCACCGGATCGCCTGCTGCAGCATCGTGTGCGCGTCCTGCGGCGTCGAGCAGGTCACCACCCTGAGGCCCGCCGTGTGCGCGAAGTAGGCCTCCGGGCTCTCGGAGTGGTGCTCGACCGCTCCGATACCGCCGCCGAACGGCACGCGAATCGTGATGGGCATGCGCACGTTCCCGCGGGTGCGGTAGTGCAGCTTCGCCATCTGCGTGACGATCTGGTCGAACGCCGGGTAGATGAAGCCGTCGAACTGGATCTCGACGACCGGTCGGAAGCCCTTGAACGCGAGCCCGACGGCCATGCCGAGAATGCCGGATTCTGCGAGCGGCATATCCATGACCCGGTCGCCCCCGAACTCGGCCTTGAGCCCGTCGGTCACCCGGAAGACCCCGCCGAGGGTGCCGATGTCTTCGCCCATGATGAGCACCCGGTCGTCGTGCGCGAGCGATCGCCGCAATGACGCGTTGAGCGCCTTGGCAAGAGTCATCTCGGCCATCAGTTCTCCTCCTCAAAGCTCTCGAGGTACTCGCCGAACTGGCGGCGCTGCTCGTCGACGCCGCGGTGCGGCTCGGCGTACACGTGGTCGAACATGGCGAGCGGTGGCGGGTCGGTCTGTTCCGTGCATCCCGCTCGGAATTCGGCGGCCGCCTCGTCGGCGCGGCGGGCGATGGATGCGACGAGCGCGTCGTCGAGGACGCCGGCCTCCCGTAGGTGCGCCTCCACGCGCGCGAGCGGGTCGCGCCCCGCCCACTCTTCGCGCTCGAGCGGGTCAACGTAGCGCGAGGGGTCATCGGAGGTCGTGTGGGGCCCCATGCGGTAGGTGATCGCCTCAATAAACGTCGGGCCGCCGCCCTCGCGGGCCTGCTCGACGGCGCGCCGGGTCACCGCCATGACGGCGAGCACGTCGTTGCCGTCAACCCGCACGCTCGGAATGCCGAAGCCCGGCGCCCGGTCCGCGATCGGCCGCTGCGCTTGCAGGGTCACGGGCTCGCTGATCGCCCACTGGTTGTTCTGGCAGAAGAAGATGACGGGGGCGCGGAAGGAGGCGGCGAACACCATCGCCTCGTTGACGTCGCCCTGCGTGGTAGCGCCGTCGCCGAAATAGGCGACCGCGACCGAGTCCTCACCGTCGAGCTTCGCGCCGACCGCGTACCCCATGGCGTGCAGGGCCTGCGTGCCGATGACGATGGCGGGGGTCGCCATGCCGACCTCGTAAGGGTTCCAGCCTGAGAGGGCGGTGCCGCGCCAGACGTTCAGCATCTCGGTGAGCTTCACCCCGCGGCAGTAGGCGACGGCGTTCTCGCGGTAGCTCGAGAACACGAAGTCGTCGGGGCGTAGCACCCGGGCCGAGCCGACCTGGGCAGCCTCCTGGCCGAGCAGCGGCGGCCAGAGGCCCAGCTCGCCCTGGCGTTGCAGCGCGGTCGCCTCGACGTCGAGGCGACGCACGATCACGAGGTCTTCGTACAGGCTCGCGAGCTGGTCGCCCGAGACGTCGGCGACGTAGTCGTCGTAGGGAGCGTGCGGAACTCGGCGACCGGAGGGGTCGAGCAGCTGAACCGGGCGGTCGTGCGGCGCGGATGCGCGCGGCTGCGACTCGCGGGATTCGGACAGGGACGACGGCATTGGCTCCTCCGATCCACCGCTCGCGACTGGTGTGTCGGTGCGCGGTGACGCTCACAGTTCCCACTTGTGGCGGAAACTGACCCGGGCGACGGTGCCCGAGGCTACCTACGACGGTATCCCCGAAGCGCTCGCGCGACAAGCCGGGCACGCCGAGCTGTGGATGCTCATACGGACACGAACGGACGGCTTCCGTCGCGCGCACGGGGCGCCCGCGCGGTCGGCATACTGGTCGCAGACGACACGACACGTGAGGAGACCCGATGGCAATGGCGCCCGGGAGCGACGCGATCATCATCGGCGCGGGCCTGTCTGGCCTCGTGGCGGCGGCCGAGCTGGTCGACGCCGGTAAACGCGTGACGATCGTCGACCAGGAGCCGGAGGCCACCTTCGGCGGGCAGGCCTGGTGGTCGTTCGGTGGGTTGTTCCTCGTCGACAGCCCCGAACAGCGCCGCATGGGCATCCGCGACTCGCTCGAGCTCGCGCGTGCGGACTGGGTGGGCACGGCGGGCTTCGATCGGCCGGAAGATGACCACGCACGGGCGTGGGCGGAGGCCTACCTCGCGTGGGCTGCCGACGAGAAGCGCGCATGGCTGCGCGAAAAGGGCATCGGCCTCTTCCCGGTCGTCGGCTGGGCTGAGCGCGGCGGGGATACGGCGACGCGGCACGGCAACTCGGTGCCCCGCTTTCACATCGTGTGGGGCACGGGACCGGGCATCCTCGAGCCGTTCATCCGCACCGTGCGGCGTGGCGTCGACGAGGGGCTCGTCACGCTCACGTTCCGCCACCGCGTCGATGCACTGTCGGTGACCGACGGGCGCGTTCACGGGGTGACCGGTAGCATCCTCGCCCCCGACGATGCCGAGCGAGGGGCTCCGTCGAATCGCGACGTGGTCGGCGACTTCGCCCTGCAGGCCGATGCGGTCGTGATTGCCTCAGGCGGTATCGGCGGCAACCACGACCTCGTGCGCGCGGCGTGGCCGGAGCGTCTCGGCACTCCCCCGACCCGCATGCTCAGCGGCGTGCCGGAACACGTCGATGGGCGCGGGCTCGGCATCGCCGAGGCGGCCGGTGCGCGACTCGTCAACGGCGACCGCATGTGGCACTACGTGGAGGGCCTCGAGAACTACGCGCCCGTGTGGCGCCGGCACGGCATTCGCATTTTGCCGGGGCCGTCGAGTCTGTGGCTGGACGCGACGGGCAGGCGACTGCCGACCCCCCTGTTTCCCGGATTCGACACCCTCGGCACGCTCGCACACCTGCGGCACACCGGGTACGACCACAGCTGGTTCGTCACGACCCAGTCGATCATCGAAAAAGAGTTCGCGCTGAGCGGTAGCGAGCAGAACCCCGACCTGACGGGAAAAAGCGTGCGCGAGCTGCTGCGGCAGCGCCTCGGGAAGGGCGCGACGGAGCCGGTGGAGGCGTTCAAACGGCAGGGGGCGGATTTCATCGTCGCCGACTCCGTCGACGAACTCGTTGACCGCATGGCCGCCCTCGAACCGAGTGCGCCGCTCGATACGGATCGCGTGCGCGACGAGATCGCCTCGCGCGATCGGATGCTCGACAACGGCTTCGGAAAGGACGCCCAGCTGACCGCCGTCCGCGGCGCGCGTCGCTACCGCGGCGACAAGCTCATCCGGGTCGCCCGCCCCCACCGGCTGACCGACCAGGCGCACGGGCCGCTCATCGCCGTGCGTCTGCACGTCATCACGCGCAAGAGCCTCGGCGGCATCCAGACCGACCTCGACTGCCGAGCGCTCGACGCCGACGGGTCACCGATCCGCGGGCTGTATGCGGTCGGCGAGGCCGCGGGGTTCGGCGGCGGCGGCGTACACGGCTACCGCTCGCTCGAGGGCACGTTCCTCGGCGGCTGTCTGCACACGGGGCTGCGGGCGGGGCGGGCCATCGCGCGCGGATGACCTGAGCGCCCGGAAGCGGGCGCCGCGATGGGGGCGCGTCGCCTAGAGGCTCCAGGCGACGGGCTTCACGAGCACGTGGCCGCGGCGCGACGTGAGCCGCAGCCACGCCCCCGAGGCGAACTGCTGCACCTGCTCGTCGTCGGAACCCTCCGACTCGTCGCCGAGAAAGGCGAGGCTCTCGGCCGCGAACGCCGCACCGGCCGGCAGGTGGTCATGGCCGTCGATCGGCCGCCCCCAGACCTCGGAGCGCACCCGGTCGACCAGCGCCTGACCGGGTTTGTCGGGCACCGCGGCTGCCACCTCGGCGATGCCCGCCGTCGAGGTCCGCCGCAGGGTTGAGGCGGTGATCGGCGCCATGCGCTGCCAGCCGCCCCGCGGCGGCGAGATCGCGGCCCAACTGACGGAGTGCACGGGCGTCGGCAAGGCGAGGTCGACGGGCGCCGCGTCGTCCGTGACGGCCGCGAGGCGCGCATCCACCCGCGTGTGCAGGGAGCGCAACGGGACGACCGCGTCGACCGTGCCGTCGGGCGCGGCGAGCGTGCGCAGCCCGAGCACGGTGGGGCTGCGGTCGAGCAGACCCTTCGGGGCGATGACCGCGACGTAGGCGGCGAGCACGCCCGAGTCGGCGATGATACGTATCGAGCCGGCCTCGTCGAGGCGCAGAGCGCGGGCGGCAAGCGTGCCGAGGTCGCGCAGCGCCGCGGCGCTTCCCAGAGTCACGGAGACAGGCATCGCTTCTAGACTACGGGGCGATGAACGACGACAAGCGCGACCCCGTAGCCTCCATGCTCGCCGCCCTCACACTCAGCGAGACGGGTGCGCGCACGAGCGAAGACATCTTCACCGCCCCCAGCCAGTGGATGCCGCACGGACGCGTGTTCGGCGGCCAGGTCGCCGCCCAGTCGGTACTCGCCGCCATGCGCACCGTCGAGGTCGACCGCAGTGTGCACTCGATGCACGGATACTTCCTGCGGCCGGGCGACGTAGCCCAGCCCATCACGTTCAGCGTCGACCGCATTCACGACGGCCGGTCGTTCTCGACGCGGCGCAGCCAGGCGTACCAGAACGGTGTGCCGATCTTCTCGATGATCGCGTCGTTCCAAGACGACGACCCGGGGCTCGACCACCAGGCGACGATGCCGGACGGGCTCCCGCAGCCGGAAGAGCTGCCGAGCGCCGCCGAGGTGCTCGAGCCGATCGACCACCCGACGGCGCAGTTCTGGGCGAGCTCCCGGCCGTTCGATTTGCGGCACGCGCCGGGGCCCGTCTACTTCCGCGTCGACGGTGAGCATGTGCCACACCAGGCCGTGTGGTTTCGCGCGCTGTCGGCGCTGCCCGACGATCCCGACCTGCACCGCGCAGCCCTCGTCTACGCGAGCGACTACTCGATCCTCGAGCCGATCCTGCGCGCGCACGGCCACTCGTGGGCGACGCCCGGGCTCAAGATGGCGAGCCTCGACCACGCCCTGTGGTGGCACCGCTTCGCGCGCGTCGACGACTGGCTCTGCTACGTGCAGGAGTCGCCGAACGCCATCGGCGGTCGCGGCCTGTCGACGGGCCGCATCTTCACCCGCGACGGGATGCTCGTGGCCTCCGTCGCGCAGGAGGGCATGGTACGGGTGCCGCGCCAGGCGTAGCCGCCCCGCCTCAGTGCGCGTGGCCGCGGTGCCACGCGGGGAACGGATCGACATAGCCTGCCCACTCCATGGGGCCGGCGATCAGCTCGTCGTCGGCGAGTAGGGCCGCGCCGAGCGCGCGGGTGATCTCACTCCCCCGTAGCCGTTCGCCCACGAACACGATCTCCTGACCGCTGATGATGTCGGGCTCGTCGTCGCTGAGGCCGGTCGGGTCGAGGTTCAGGTGTGCTCCGGCGCTCGACCACGAGCCGACCGCTCCGGCCCGGGAGGCGAGGCGTACGACACCGCGCGAGCGCCAGATCGTGCCGGCGTGCTCGGGGGTGAGACAGACCCGCACGACCTCGTCGAGGCGGCCGGGGTGAAAGGGCCGCGGGTCGCGAAACACGACCGAGTCGACCCCGCGCGGGAGGCGCGGTGCGCGGTCGCTGAGGGCGAGCATCCAGCCCTGCTCGGAGGCGAGGTCGTCGACCGGCGGGCGAATCAGGCGCCGAAAGCGGTAGGCGCCGACCGCGGCGGGGCGGTCGACGAGCAGGATGGGCGCGCGGGGATTCAGCGCGTAGGCGAGGTCGGCGGCGCGCGCGGGCGCGTCACCCACCACGATCACGGCGGTCGCGAACTCGACGCGATTCGCAATCGCCTGGGCGGAGGCTCCGTCGCCCGTGTCGCGCCCGGGGTGCAGGAGTCGGTCGAGTTCGTCGCCGCGCACGACGGCAATGACGTCTCGCACGTGGAGGGGGCGCTCACTCGGTTCGCGGGCCGACAGGGCGGCGTGCAGGGCGAATCCGACGTCGGCGGGGTCGTGCGCATCGTCGGTGCCGAGGGCGAGCGTGACGGGTGCGGAGTGCGGCGTCGCGTCGGGCACCGCATCCTCGATGCGGGTGACGAGGGCGTCGATGTCGATGCCGGATCCATCGCTCGTGCGGCACTCGCCGACACGGTCGGCGACGAGCGCGGCAGCCTCGGCGCGCAGGGCGCGATCCGGCCCAGTGACGAGCGTGATCAAGACGGGCGGAACGGGCATCAAACTCCTCGTGCTAGCTTAGTGATAACGATTATCACTATAGCGAGGAGACGCGATGAAGGTCCGCAACAGCATCAAGAGCATGAAGAAGATGCCCGGCTCGCAGGTTGTGCGGCGCCGCGGCCGCGTCTTCGTCATCAACAAGCAGAACCCGCGCTTCAAGGCGCGCCAGGGTTAGTCCGGCTCGGCGCTCAGCGGGTCTCAGCCGCGGAAGGCGACCGGCTCGTCCGTGTAGCGCTGCCACACCTCGCGCACCGCGGGCGGGATGCGCGTGGGCGCGCCGGTTGCCGCATCCACCAGTACCAGCGTGGTCGCCGCGACCGCGTAGGGGGCACGCTCGCCCCCGTCGGCGTCGCCGACAGCGCGCGGAGGGAGCACCTCGTAGTGCACCTCGAGGCTCGCCCCTCCCATGCGCGCGATCCACAGCGAAACCTCCAGCGGCTCGCGCAGGTGCGGAATCTCGCGGCGGTACTCGATGCGCTGCGCCGCGATCACGGTGTGCTGCGCAGCCTGAGGCCCCGACGGGAGGACGGCCGTGGGATGCACGGCGTCCGGTCCCGCCCAGAACGCACTGATGCGCGCCTCCTCCAGCAGAGTCAGGAAGGCGGCGTTGTTGACGTGCCCATACGCATCCAGATCGCTCCAGCGCACAGGCACGTCGACGCTCACGCGAGACATGCGGGTGGTCGCGCCCTAGTCGCGGGTCAGCTTGCGGTAGGTGACCCGGTGCGGGCGAGCCGCGTCGGGGCCGAGTCGCTCGATCTTGTTCGCCTCGTACGCTTCGAAGTTGCCCTCGAACCAGTACCAGTTCGCTGGGTCCTCCTCCGTGCCCTCGTAGGCGAGGATGTGCGTGGCGATGCGGTCAAGGAACCACCGGTCGTGCGTGATGACCACGGCGCAGCCGGGGAACTCGAGCAAGGCATTCTCGAGCGACTGCAGCGTCTCGACGTCGAGGTCGTTCGTCGGCTCGTCGAGCAGCAGCAGGTTGCCCCCCTCTTTCAGCGTGAGCGCGAGGTTGAGACGGTTGCGCTCACCGCCCGACAAGACGCCGGCCTTCTTCTGCTGGTCAGGGCCCTTGAAGCCGAACTTCGACACGTACGCACGGGACGGGATCTCGGTCTTGCCGACCGTGATGATGTCGAGCCCGTCGCTGACGACCTCCCACAGGGTCTTGTTCGGGTCGATGTTCGCGCGCGACTGGTCGACGTAGCTGATCTTGACCGTCTCGCCGACCTTCAGCTCGCCGCCATCCAACTCTTCGAGGCCGACGATCGTCTTGAACAGCGTGGTCTTTCCCACACCATTCGGGCCGATCACGCCGACGATGCCGTTCGGCGGCAGGCTGAATGACAGCCCGTCGATCAGGGTGCGGTCGCCGAACGACTTGTGCAACTTCTTCGCCTCGATCACGATCGAGCCCAGCCGCGGACCGGCAGGAATCTGGATCTCCTCGAAGTCCAACTTCCGCGTCTTCTCCGCCTCGGCCGCCATCTCCTCGTAGCGGGCCAGACGCGCCTTCGACTTCGCCTGGCGGCCCTTCGCGTTCGAGCGCACCCACTCCAGCTCGTCGGCGAGGCGCTTCGCGAGCTTCGCGTCCTTCTTGCCCTGCACGTTCAGGCGCTCGGCCTTCTTCTCGAGGTAGGTCGAGTAGTTGCCCTCGTAGGGGTACAGGCGACCACGGTCGACCTCGGCGATCCACTCGGCGACGTGGTCGAGGAAGTACCGGTCGTGTGTGATCGCAATGACGGCGCCGGGGTACTTCTGCAGGTGCTGCTCGAGCCAGAGCACGCTCTCGGCGTCGAGGTGGTTGGTGGGCTCGTCCAGCAGCAGAAGGTCGGGCTTCTCGAGCAGCAGCTTGCACAGCGCGACGCGGCGCTTCTCACCGCCCGACAGGTGCGTAATCGAGGCGTCCCCCGGAGGGCACCGGAGCGCATCCATCGCCTGCTCAAGCTGCGAGTCGAGGTCCCAGCCGTTCGCGGCGTCGATCGCCTCCTGCAGCACGCCCATCTCGGCGAGCAGCGTGTCGAAGTCGGCGTCGGGGTCGGCCATCGCGGCCGAGATCTCGTTGAAGCGCGTGATCTTGTCGTACAGCTCGCGCACGCCGTCTTGCACGTTCTCGAGCACGGTCTTCGACTCGTCGAGCTCGGGCTCCTGCATGAGGATGCCGACCGAGTAGCCCTCGCTCAGCCGCGCTTCGCCGTTCGACGGGGTGTCGAGGCCCGCCATGATCTTCAGGATGGTCGACTTACCGGCCCCGTTCGGGCCCACCATGCCGATCTTCGCTCCGGGATAGAACGACATCGTGACATCGTCGAGGATCAGCTTCTCGCCCACCGTCTTGCGGGCGCGCACCATGGTGTAGATGAATTCGGCCATGGGCTTCAGTCTATTGAGGCGTCAGCCCCCACGAGGCACCGGCCGGTCGCGAGCACAGGGGCGACGAATGTGGTGACGGACGATCCGCGCACCTCGCCGATGATGCACTCATCGTCGATACGGACGGCGAAGGAGATGACGTCGGTGTCCAACCCGAGGGGCGTCCGGTCCGCCGTTACCTCGAGCGCGGCGCGATCGAAACCGGCGGCGATGAGCGCCTCCGCAACCTGGGCCGAACTCGGGCGCTCGCCCACCGCGTCCGCGCCCTGCTGCACGACGAATCGGGCGAACGGCGCGTTGTCAGCGGCGCTCCCTCCCTCAACGAACTCGGTGGCCGGCTCCGACGGGTCGACCTCGGGGCCGGCCGTTTCGCCGGGCGAGGCCGTCGAGGTCGGAAGCGGTGCGGCGGTCGACGGAGGGTCTGTCGGGGAGGAGGGCGTGCATCCCGCCGTGATGAGCGCCGCGACCGCAATGAGCGCACCGGCGAGCGCCGTGCGTGACGCGGACCGACGAAGCATGGGGCCCCTTTCCCGGGTGACCCGTCGAGTCTACGGTCGCGGCGTGGGCACGAGCGCTGAGAGGGCTACACGACACTCGCTGGCAAAAAACAGGGGCGGCGAGCGGCGTATTCGATATCCGAACACGAACAATTGCACACGCTTGCACCCACTCGAGGGCCGGAGCAGACTCATCTCAGGAACAGCGGACAGGCGATCGGGGGATCGCCGGGGGGCCGCAACCGTGACAGGGGTTTTCGACCGTTCGGGTCGGACGAAAGCTCCTGAGACACATCGGCCGTTCCTGGCCTCTTCGGGTGGGGCCAGGGACGGCCGCTTCTCTTTCACAGCCGCGCAGTCGCGGTACCGTGAGCCACGGACGTAGCCGAACCGCTACCGGCGGAAGGACCCCCACCGATGTCGAGCCTGAGCGCACGCGCGGCTTTCGGTGGTGCCTGGTCGACGCACTGGACGATCTGGGCCGGCCTCTACCCGGTCACGCTGCTGTTCGTCGTCTACCGCGACCAGGCGCTTCGCCCCGACAGCGTGTGGTGGAGCGTCGCCTCGGCGACGGTGCAGCACATCGCGGTCGGACTCGTGGTGGTGGGCGTCGGCGCGATTCTCCGCCGCAGGCGCAGCATCCTCCCTGTGGGCGTCGTGGCCGCTCTGTGGATCCTCGCGTGCGTCGTCCGTGCGGCCGTCGCCTACGCCGTGACGGCGGTCGGGTACGCCGAACAGTCGTCTCTGATCATCGACACGCTGATTTGGCTCGGCATCAGTGCGCTCTGGGTGCCGGTGACAGTCTTCGCGGTCGCGCAGCTCGACCAGCGACGCCTGTTGCTGGCGGCACGCGACATCACGACGGATGCTCTGCTCACCGAACGCGCGGAGGGCGAGGAGACCTCGCAGCAATTGCAGGCGCGACTGCTCGCGACCGTGACCGCCCAGCTCACGCCAGTGCTTGCTGACCTCGAAGCGAGCCTCAACGCCGCCCGACGCCGCATCACCGGGTCGACGGCGGCCGAATTGAGCATGCGGATCTCGCGCGTGCACGACGAGACGGCGGAGCTCGTCGAGGGAGAAGACGCCCCCGACACGTCGCCAGCACTGCTCGAACGTGCCGAACGGGTCACCTTCCGCCGCGCCTTCGAGATCACCACCGTGCCGCCGGCGCGCATGGCCGCGCTCGTGACCCTGGCGACGCTCGTCGGAGTCGTCCCCGACACCGTGCGCGTGTACGGCCCGATCGTGTCGTTGCAGGTCGCGCTCGCAGTGATCGCCTCGGGCATCCTGCTGGCTGGCCTCCCCGCGCTGTTCGCCGAGCGCGCCTCTCGGGGCAAGCGGATGACCCACCTCCGGGCGACGGTGATCCTGCAGGCGGTCGCCGTCGCCGCTGCGGCGGTGATCCTCGCAGTGATTCCGCCCAGCGTGTGGTCGTCTGAGCAGTGGCCCGTTGTCCCCCTCACCCTGCTGGCTCTCGCGCTCGCTCACACTACATACTCGGTCGCCTTCATCGTCGCTGACGCGAACGCCGACGACAGCGCAGCCCTGCGCGCGGCGAGCGCCGAACTCGACGCGGTGCGCGGGCAAAGGGCAGAACGCTCGCGGCTGGCGCGAGAGCGCATGGCGCAGCTCATGCACGGGCCCATCCAGGGGCGCCTCGCCGCCTGCGTCATGGCACTGAATTTCCACGCGGAGATCGTGACGAGCGACCCGGCGCGGGCGGAGGCCATGCTCGACGCGGTGCTCGAACACCTGCAAGGCGTGACCGGAGAGCTTCAGCGACTGGGCGCCGAGGCGGGATTAGGCGACGTGCACCACCCCTGATCGGGGGGCGCGGATTCCGCCGCCTGACCGGTGCGCTACGCCCGGGCCGCGCCTACACTGGCGCCATGGCTGCACCCGACCGGCCCGCCACCGTGGTCGTCGCCGATGACGACGATCTGGTGCGTGCCGTGTTGCGGATGGCGCTGTCGTCGATGTCGCTCACCGTCCGCGAGGCGGCCGACTCGCGTGCGCTCGCCACCGCCGTCGACGACGGCGCCGTCGACCTCACCATTCTCGACATCTCGATCCCTGGGCCGGGACTCGCGGCGAACATTGCGCTCGTACGGCAAGCCGCACCCCACGCGCGCATCCTGATCCTCAGCGGCGACGCCGAGGTACCGGCGAACGAGGCGCCCCTCATCGACGACTTCGCCCGTAAACCGATCGATCTGGACGAGTTACGGGATCGCGTCGCACGCCTGCTGCAATCCACCACGGCGAGCGAACCATGACCGCCAGTGACGCATCGGACGACCACGAGAGTAGCCAGCTTCTGCGTATCGCGAGCAGTATGGCGCGGTTCGGCGGCTGGTCGGTTGACGCGGCAACCCGAACGCTTGAATTAAGCGTCGAGGTACGCAGCATTTTGAAATTCCCCCTCACGGGAGAGCTCGACATCGAGAAGGCCACGAACCTGCACCCGGAAGAGTGGCGCCCCGTTATTCGGGGCCATCTCGATCGATGCCTGACGGACGGTGTGCCGTTCGACGTCGAGCTCCCGATCGACACCACCGAAGGCGACCATCTCGTTGTCCGCATCATTGGCGAGGCGTCGCGTGATGTCGGCGGCACGATCACGCGCGCTCACGGCGCTATCTGGGACATCACGGCGACCGCGGAGCAGCGTGAGCGCGCGAGGACGCTGGAAGCGCGGTTTGAGGCAACCCTCAACACCATCACTGACGGGATGCTCTTCATCGACCAGGAGGGACGCTTCACCTTCGTCAACGATGACGGTGCCCGCATGTTGCAGACCTCTATCGAATCGCTCGAAGGCGTCGCCGTTCTTGACGCTTTCCCCGAGGCGGCGGGTACGAGCTTTCTCACGGCGCTGGAAACGTCCATGACGCGCCGCGAACGCACTGTGACGCGGGACTATTACCCGCCCCTCGACGCGATCTTCGAGGCAACGATCTATCCGTCGGAGAGCGGCGTCGCCGTATACCTCAAGGACGTGACCGAGGAGGAGCGACTTCGCGACGAACGCGAGGAGTCGGCGCGGCGGCTGGCCGAACAGGCCGCGCTCATCGAGGCCGCCAAGGACGCCATGATCGTCCGCGATCTGGACGGCCACATCACCTACTGGAACCGCGCTGCCGCGGCTCTGTACGGCTGGTCGGCGACGGAGGTCATCGGCCGCGCGGAGCACGAGCTGCTGTACGACGACCCGCAGCAGTTCGATGCCGCGGTCGCCGCCACGTTGAGGGACGACTACTGGAGTGGCGAGCTGGATCAGCGGACGCGATCCGGTCGCGCCCTCGTCGCCGAGTGTCGCTGGCAGTTGTTGCGCGACAGTTCGGGCGCACCCGAGTCGATCTTCGCGGTGGTCAGCGACATCACCGCCGAGAAGAAGGCGCAGGAGGCGCGACTTCGTGCGCAGCGCATGGAAAGCCTCGGCACCCTCGCCGGGGGCATCGCCCATGACCTGAACAACGTACTGACGCCGATTCTCATGTCGGTGCAGCTTCTCGAACAGGGAGAAGACGACCCGGGTCGTCGGGAGATCCTGAAAACCATGGAGGGCGCCGTCAAACGCGGCGCAGACATGATCCGTCAGGTGCTGTCGTTCGCCCGCGGGGTCGAAGGACGGCGCATTGAGGTCGATGTCGCCCGTCTGGTCGACGACGTCGTAGCGTACGCCCGAGATGTCTTGCCCGACAGCGTGCACCTCGATCTCGTGCTCGACACGAGCCTGCCCGCGACGAGCGGTGACCCGACCCAGCTGCTGCAGATTCTCGTCAACCTCGTGACGAATGCGCGAGACGCGATGCCGCGCGGCGGCACGCTGCGCATCCGCAGTTCGGAGCTTGTCCTGGAGGACACCTACTCCTCGGTCAGTCACCTCGCCATGCCGGGACGCTACGTCACGATCGACGTGGAAGATTCCGGCCACGGGATGAGCCCCGAGGTCACGGAGAAGATCTTCGAGCCGTTCTTCACGACGAAAGACGTGGGCAAGGGCACCGGGCTCGGGCTCGCCACCTCCCTGGCGATCGTGCGTAGTCACGGCGGATTCATGCAGGTTTACAGCGAGCTGGGGCGGGGCACGCGCTTCACCGTCGGCTTACCCGTCTCGACGTCTCCGCGCACGGACAGCCCCGCAACCGTGCGGTCAGAGGCGTTGCTACCGCGTGGGCACGGGGAGCGCATCCTCGTCGTGGACGACGAGTCCACCATTCTGCAGATCACGTGTCAGACACTCGAGTTGAACGGCTACCGCACCCTGCGGGCCGCCAACGGGCGCGAAGCGATCGACGTCATCGCCAGCACTGACGAGCCCGTCGACCTCGTGCTCACCGACATGATGATGCCCGTCATGGATGGCGCTGCGCTGTCGGCACACCTCGAAGAGGAACACCCGGAGATTCCCGTCATCGCGGCGAGCGGGCTCAATTCGAACGGCGGTGTTGCACGCGCGGTCGGAATGGGTGTGTCGAGGTTTCTGCCGAAGCCGTACACGACGAGCATGCTGCTCACCACGGTGCGGGACACGCTGCTCGAACACCGTGTCGACGGTATGGTGACAGAATGAGCGCCCCCGAGGCCCGCCACTTGCGCGTCGTCGTCGCGGACGACGATGCGTTCACCATTTCGCTCGTGGCCGGCGCGCTCGAATCTTCCGGATACGCCGTGACCACGGCGACCACCGTCGAGGAGGCGTTTCACCACGTCGCGACGGGCGACCCGCACGCGCTGGTGTCAGACCTCAACTTCGGCACGACGCGGACGGGTGCCGACCTCTTGGCGAAGGTCGCCCACGAGTTCCCGTGGATCGGGCTGGTCGTACTGACCTCGCACCGCTCCCCCGAACTGGCCGTGCCGAACCCGCAACTCATCCCCGACTCCGTGGTGTACCTGGTGAAATCGAAGCTCGGCGCGATCGACGAACTGCGCGGTGCCGTGGAACGCGCGATCAGCGGCGCCACGAGCGATGGGGAGCCTGCGGTTGACGACGAAGGAATTCCCGTCGTCACCGCTGCCCAGGCCGAGGTACTGCGCATGCTTGCGGAAGGCGCGTCGACGAAAGCGTTGGCTGATCACCGCGGAACGTCGGTACGCGCGGTCGAGACGATGTTGCATCGACTGTTCGATGCCCTCGGAATCGACACGAGTGACGCTGCCAACCCGCGTGTTGCCGCCGTGCGGATGTGGCAACGCGGCGAGATTCGCGTGCGCTAGAGAGGGCACGCTGCCCCGCACCGTTCGGGTCAGCGCGGGGCAGGCGTGGGCGGCCGCCGTCAGAACGGCGCTACGGCCTCGGTCTCTGCCGCAACCGGCTCGGGCGCGGACTGCGTCTCTGCGCCGGTCGGCTGGTCGGCGGCGGGCGCACCCTCACCCTCTGCGGACGTCGTCGAGGCCGCCTTCACGGTGCGGGTGAACGTCGAGCGGCCGAAGGTAAGGTCGTGGCCCACCGTGTCGGCGTCGATCTCGATCGTCGTCCCCTTGTTCGTGTCGCTCTGCCAGTCGCGTTGACGGACGCGGCCGGCCACGACGACGCGCTCGCCCTTTCGCACGCTCGATGCCACGTGCATCCCGAGTTGGCGGAAAGCGGTCACGGTGTACCAGTTGGTGTCGCCGTCGATCCACGCGTTCTGGCTGCGATCGAAGCGGCGCTGGTTGGACGCGAGCCGGAACGAGGTGATGGTGAGGCCGTTCTGGGTCGTGATGTGACGCGGCTCAGTGGCAACGAGCCCCGTCACGGTGATGGTGTCGGTCATGGTGTCCTCCTCAAGGGTGTGTGGGTGGACGCCGGACGGTTCGTGCCGGGAACGCCCGGCGTCCGCGCACAGTGTCGGCGCGCACCACCGTGCGGCGGCGGCACAAGCCGCGAAGTGTCGAACCCTCGACGCGGCCGCCGCGTGGGGAGGAGGGACGCCGGAAAGCGCCTAGTGTTCGCGGAACTCGGGACGATCGGCGCCGGGGCCGAGCGAAGCGGTCAACGCGCCCTTGGCCGCATCCAAGGAATCGAATGGGCCGCGGAGATCATCTTTGCCGGCAACACGGATCGAGAACTCGTCGCCGTGTCGCAGAATCGACCCGACGGTGCCCGCCGAGCCGGTCGCGACCCAGCTCTGGTCGTAGACGGTGTGGTTAGTCATCGGTGCTCCTTACTCGTCACGCAGGGACGTACTCGGTGCACTCATCGACGGTACTCCTCCGGCGCCGAGGCCGGTAGGGGCGTCAGCGGGAGCGAAGGTAAGGAGCGTACGACTGACGCACCTTGTTGACCTTCGGAAGAGCGACCGCCAGGCAGTAGCCCTGGCCAGGGTTCTTCGCGAAGAAGTCCTGGTGATACTCCTCGGCGTCGTACCAGTATCCGAGCGGAGACAGCTCGGTCACGATCCCGCCGCCCCAGGTGTCGTCAGCACGCGCGATCGCCGACTCGAACAGCGCGCGCTCCTCGTCGTCGGCGTAGAACATCGCCGAGCGGTACTGCGTGCCGATGTCGGCCCCCTGACGGTTCAGCTGCCGCGGGTCGTGCAGGGTGAAGAAAACATCCAGGATGACGTCGGCCGGAATGATCTCCGGATCGAACACGACCTTCACCGCCTCCGCATGCCCGGTTGTGCCCGTGCAGACCTGCTCGTAGCTCGGATTCGGCAGGCTTCCGCCGGTGTAGCCCGAGATCACATCCTCGACTCCGTCGAGCACGCGGTAGACCGCATCCAGGCACCAGAAGCAACCGCCAGCGAGGTGAAAGGTACGCATGCGCTCATGGTACGCAGGCAAAGCTAGAGTGACGCCATGAGCTACGTCGCCGCCCCCGATCGCTACAGCCGCCTCGACTACGCCCGGTGCGGGGTCAGCGGTCTGAAGCTCCCCCGCATCTCACTCGGACTGTGGAACAACTTCGGCGATGACCGGTCGCTCGAGACCCAACGGGCGATCATCCGGCGCGCGTTCGATCGCGGTGTGACGCACATCGACCTCGCCAACAACTACGGCCCCCCGGCGGGCAGTGCCGAGATCAACTTTGGCCGCATCCTGCGCGACGACCTCGCGCAGCACCGCGATGAGCTCGTCATCTCGACGAAGGCGGGCTACTACATGTGGGAGGGACCGTACGGCGAGTGGGGCTCGCGCAAGTACATGTTGTCGTCGCTCGATCAGAGCCTCCAGCGCATGCAGCTCGACTACGTCGACATCTTCTACTCCCACCGCCCCGACCCCGAGACGCCGATCGAGGAGACCATGGGCGCGCTCGCGAGTGCCGTGCAGAGCGGCAAGGCGCTGTACGCGGGCATCTCGAACTACTCGGCCGACCAGACGCGCGAGGCCTACGACGTGGCGCTCGACCTCGGGCTCCGACTCGTCATCCATCAACCGCGCTACAACATGTTCGATCGCTGGGTCGAAGACGGTCTGCTCGACGCCCTCAGCGACACCGGGATGGGCTCGATCGTCTTCTCGCCGCTCGCGCAGGGCCTGTTGACCAACCGCTACCTGAACGGCGTGCCCGACGGATCGCGCGCCGCAGAGGGTCGCTGGATCACCCCCGATCACATCGACGACACCTACCTCGAGCGCGCCCGCGCCCTGCAGCAGATCGCCACGGACCGCGGTCAGACCCTCGCTCAGCTCGCGTTGCAGTGGGTGCTGCGGCACCCGCAGGTGACGAGCGCGCTCATCGGCGCATCGAGCGTCGCGCAGTTGGACGACAACCTGGATGCACTCGCGAGCGCGCCGCTCGACGACGACACGCTCGCCCTGATCGAGCCGCACGCGGTTCACGGCACTGGGTCCCGGCGCTAGGTGGGTTACGTCTATGCCCTGATCGCCGCTGTGCTGTTCGGGGCAAACGGGAGCGTCACGAAGCTGACCATGGAGGCTGGGCTCAGCCCCGCGCAGGTCACGCAGTTTCGCCTGATCGGCACGGCGCTCATCGCCGGCGCGGTGCTGTTCCTCATTGAGCGTCGGGCATTCCGGGTTCCTCGTCGGCAGTGGCCGGTACTGATCGTGCTCGGCGTGGTGGGCGTCGCCCTGCTGCAGGCCACCTACGCCGCGGCCGTTCAACTCTTGCCGGTGGGCATCGCCCTATTGCTCGAGTACCTCGCCGTGCTCTTCGTCGCGCTGGTGGCCTTCTTCATCTTCCGCGAGCCGGTCAAGGCTCGACTGTGGGTCGCGATCGGCTTCGTGCTGGTGGGGCTCGCCGTCGTCGCGCAGATCTGGTCGAGCACGTTGAACGTCGTGGGCGTTCTGCTCGCGCTCGCGGCGGCCGTCTGCCTCGCCACCTACTTCCTCGTCGGTGAGCGTCAGGTCGCGACAACCTCGCCGCTGGCGGTGTCGTTCTGGACGATGCTGATCGCCGCTGTCTTTTGGGCCTTCGTCAGTGGATGGTGGGAACTCGAACCCGGCGTCTTCGTCACCCCGGTCGAGGTCGGTGGAGTGCTCGGTGAGCTCAGCGTGCCGATGCTGATTCCGCTGTTGTGGAACGTCGTGCTCGGCTCGTTCGCCCCCTTCCTGCTGAGCCTCGCCGCCCTGCGCCACCTGCCCGCGACGGCGGCCGGGATCGTCGCCTCGAGCGAGGTCATCTTCGCCTTCGCTGTCGCCTGGGTGTGGCTCGGCGAAACGCTCGCGCTCGTGCAGGTTCTCGGGGCGGCGATCGTGCTCGTCGGCATTGTGCTCGCCCAGACCGCGCGCGTCGGAAAGCGTCCGGTCGTCGACGCCGACCTGGCGCTGGATACCGGCCCGATCACGACTATCCACACCCGCGAGGCCTCCCGGGAATGAGCCCTAGGCGGGAGTAGCCTGACCCCATGCAATGGGGGAACGATCTTCTGACCTGGCTGGCCACCGACGACGGACAACGCGTGCTGTTCAGCTCGGTCGTGCCCGCCGTCGCCATCGTCGTCGCCGGCATCATCGCCGCGCTGATCGGTCGAGCCGCGTCCAAGCGTGTCATCGCGCAGTACCAGCGGGACGCGCTGACGGCCGCCGTGCAGGGCCTCGTGCTGGCCGGGCGCAAGGCCGCCGGCTGGAATGCGATCGGCACCATCGAGCGCGTGCAGGTCGATCACCTCATCGCGGAAGCCGAGACGCGCATCCGATTGCTGCCCGTTCCGGGCGCCGCGCTCGCCGCGAACTGGTCGGCCCACCAGCTGGAAGACATGAAGCGCAACTCCGCCGGGTTCTCGTTCCAGGCCCAGCAGCTGCTCGCCGAGTACCGCGACCGACTGATCGCGTGGAACGAGAAGCCCCGCCGGGCGAAGAAGCTCTTTGGCGCGGACCTTGAGCGTTGGAAGTACGAGGCCGATCCGGATGAGCAGAAGCTCGTCGCCGAGCAGGTCGAGTGGGAGCGCGGGCACATGCAGGCCGAGCACGAGAAGTCGGTTGCGGCAGCCGCCGTCACCCCGGCCCCGGTAACAGCTCCGACCACGCCGGCTCCCGTTGCGACCGCGTCATTGGCCACCGAGGCGGCCGCTCAACCGGCGGCAACGACGGCAGCCACGCAGTCGACAGCCGCCCCGACCACACCGTTGACGCCGGAGGCGGAGACCACCGAGGCATCGAACTCGGAGGCCGTCGCCCTGGCGTTCGCTCCCCCGCCCGCCGTGGTCGGTTCAGCACCGAGCGCCGAGGCGCCCGCGCCGAAGCCGGCGTCGACAGTGCGCGAACGCACCGAGGGCGACGAGAACCCCTAAACCTCCGACGCGCTCGCCAGGGCCGACTTCCCGTCGAGAACCCGCTCGTACGCGCGCCGCGACCACATCGACACGTGGTGGTGCATCTCGGGGATCAGCGGTTCATGCTCGGGCTTCATCAGCACGCTGCGCATGATGCGGGCGGTGGGCGCGTCGTCCTCGAGAGTGATGCCGCGCATCCGCAACTGTTCGGGTTTCACGACGTACGTCGCGAGGTGGGTCTGCTGCGGGCGTGCGGGAGCCGCGGCCATCTCGAAAATGGCGTGAGAGACCTCGTCGAGCTGACGCATCGTTTCCACCCGCGGCAGGTACGTGATGATGTCGGTCTCGGGTCGCTGGTACGGCTGCAGGATGTCGCTGTCGCTGATCAGGCCATGCCAGGCCTGCGCGGCGCGGTAGCCCGGCGCGATGATCGCGCCGAGACCCGACATGTCGAGGGGGAACACCTTGAGGGTCGCCCAGAGCGCCGCGGCGGAGGCACCGGCACGCGAGCACTCGAGTTGGATCTCGCCGAAGTGTCGCTCGGTGGAGGCGAAGTACGTGTAGGGCGACTCGTGGTGGTAAAAGCGCAGGATCGACTGGTCGGGGAACAGCACCGCCCCGCAGCCGTACGGCTGTAGGCCGTGCTTGTGCGGGTCGACAACGACGCTGTCGGCCTCACCGATCGCGGCGTAGTGGCGGGCCGTTTCGGGCGCGAGCTCGCCCTGCAAGAGGGTGAAGAAGCCGCCGTACGCTGCATCCACGTGCACGCGCGCGCCGTACTCGCGCGCAAGCGGGATGATGTCGGCGAGCGGGTCAACGGCCCCGAGGCCGGTCGTGCCGAGCGTTGCGACCACGACACCGATCTCGCGGCTGCGTAGCTGCTCCTCGAGCGCGTCGAGCGACATGCGACCGTCGGCCTCGGTGGGGATGCTCACCGTGTCGATGCCGAGCACCTCGCCCATGCGGGAGTGTGTGTAGTGCGAGTCGGCGCTGTGCGCGATCGCCGCGCCCGGCCGAATCTCGCGGCACACCCACAGCGCCTCGAGGTTCGCGGTCGTGCCGCTCCAGGTGAGATGACCCATGTAGTCGGCGCCGAGACCGAACATGGCGGCGAGCTGGTCGAGCACCTCGTGCTCCATTTGCGTCGTCGCGCGGCTCGCATCGATGGAGTGGTTGTTGGGGTTGATCTGCATCGCCGCGAGGTACGCCGCCATCGCGACGGGGTGCGGGGGCTTCAGCATCTGCCCGGCGTACTGCGGGTGGAAGTACGGAAAGTCGGCGTCGAGCCGCTGGATCAGTTCACCGAGTACCGACTCGACCTGCGTCGGGTCGGCGTGGGTGGCGGGATGCGCCTCCCACGTTCCGTACGTCGCTTTCAGGTCTTCGATTCCCGTAATGACCTGGGGAACCAACTCGGCCAGCGTCATGGCGCGCTTCGAGGACGACACACCGCACTCCTTCGTGTGGATGAACGGGGCACGCGGCGCGTGATCGGCCGCCACCCCGGGTGGCTGGCCCGAGTCTAGTCAGGATCGTTCGGAGGCGTACGAGATTGCATCAGCGCGCCCTCGGCAGGAATCGAACCTGCGACCAAGAGATTAGAAGGCTCCTGCTCTATCCGCTGAGCTACGAGGGCTTTACCGCGTTCAGGGTACCGGAGCGGCGCGCCCCCGCCGCGGATCCGAGCACCCTGCCTACCGTGGATCGCATGACGTACGAGCGCTGGACCCGCGTTGCCGAGTGGCCGATCGCCTCGGCCGCTGTCGTCTTCTTGGGCGTGTATTCCTGGCTGGTCATCGGCCAGCCGACGGGCACGACGTTGATCGTGCTCGATGTGGCGCTGCTCGTTCTGTGGGTCGTGTTCGCGATCGACTATGTGGCGCGGCTGGCGCTTGCGAAGCCGCGGGCACGCTGGTTTTGGCGCAACATCCCCCTGCTGCTGATGGTTGCGCTCCCGTTCTTCCGCCCGTTGTACCTGCTGCGTTTGCTGACGCTGCTGACGGTTCTGCGGAAGGCCACTGGCTCCGCCTTCCGCGGCAAGGTCACGGTGTACGTCACGGTGTCGGCCCTCGTGATCATTGTGATCGGCGCGCTCGGCGTGCTCGACGCCGAACAGAACGCTGACGGCGCCCTCATCACAACGTTCCCCGACGCTCTCTGGTGGGCGTTGGTCACGATTACGACGGTCGGCTACGGCGACCTCTACCCGATCACGGGCACCGGCCGCATCATCGCGTCGGGGCTGATGATCGCGGGCATTGCGCTCGTCGGTTCGGTCACGGCGACGCTCGCCTCGTGGTTTGTCGAGCGCATCAAGGACGTCGATGAGCAGGCGAAGGCGGAGCGGGCGGCGAGGGAGGCCGCGGCGGATGGTGCCGAATCAGTCGGCGACGGCGGCGAGAGCGGTGAGCAGGCGCGGTAGCGTCGGCACGCCTTCCGCGCGGAGGTGCTCGTCGCCGTTGGCCGCGTAGATGACCGTGGTCGGCGTCGACCGAATGCCGAGGTCAGCCGCCCGCTCCTGGTGCGCGGCAACGTCGCGCTCAACGACCTCGAGCGCGGGCACGAGGCGCTGCGCCTCAGCGACGACCTCCCTGGCCCGATGGCAGGGGTCGCAGAACGCTGACGTGTAGAGCTCGAGTCGCACGCCCCCATGCTACGGCGCGGCTCCCGGCGAACCTGCGGTGAACAGTGAATGACGGATGCTCGCACGGGCACCTTTTCTCGGCCCGCGACCCGCTCGAGGCATCACACTGCTCTCGTGAGGGCATGGATGCGCGTGCGAGCGCTCGGCGATTCGGCGAGCGCCATGCGCCGCGCGGTCGGCACGGAGCACGCCCGTGAGGCTCTGTGGACGTGGGTGGACCGCCTCGCGATCGGGCTGGACGCGGTGGCCGCACCCCGAGCATCCCTCGATGCGGCGGCAGCCGCCCGGCCGTGTCCGGTGGTGGACGTCCGCTCGTACGCGCGCGAGGGCTCGCGCATTGCCGACGTGACGGGCACCCAGTTGGACGCTGCCCTCAGTGATCTGCCTGACCTCGTGACGATCATGACCGGGTCGAGCGAGCTCATCGCCGGCCGCACGAACCCCGAGGCGCTCGCGGGGCATGTCGACGAGGCGGTCGCGCAGCTGCGTTCGGTCGGCTGCGACGTGGTGTTGGTGACGACGCTGCGGCCGTCGTCGCCGCTCGTGCCGCGTCGCCGGGTGGAGCGCAGCGCGGAGTTCACGGCCGAGCTCTGGTCGATCGCCCGCGCGCGCGGAGCGACGGTCGTCGACGCGTGGAGCATCCCGCACGTGCGCGCCCGGCCGTTCGGTGCGATCGAACGGCTGAGCCTCGAGCCAGCCGGCCACCGGATGCTCGCCCGGCGGGCCATCGAGGCGCTCGGTGTTCCGTACCGCGACGGTCTCCCACCGCCCGTGTCGGAGCCCGCCGGTAGACTGCCCGGGTGAGTGCAGCCAACGACCGTCTCGTCTGGATCGACTGCGAGATGACGGGGCTCGACCTCGCCGTCGACGAACTCGTCGAAGTCGCCGTCGTCATCACCGACTACGACCTCGCCCCCGTGCATCCCGGGTTTTCGATCGTGATCGCGCCGTCGCCCACGGCGCTGGCCAACATGAGCGACTTCGTACGGCAGATGCACGAGTCGTCGGGCTTGCTTGACGAGCTGCCCCTCGGCGCCGATCTCCCCGAGGCCGAGAAGGCGGTGCTCGACTACATCGTCGAGCACGTTCCGACCGCCGGTTCCGCCCCGCTCGCCGGCAACACGATCGGCACCGACCGCGCGTTCCTGCAGCGCTCGATGCCTTCGGTGGACGCACACCTGCACTACCGATCGGTCGACGTGTCGTCGATCAAAGAGCTCGCGCGGCGCTGGTTCCCCCGCGTCTACTTCAACGCGCCCGAGAAGAACGGCGGGCACCGCGCGCTCGCCGACATCCTCGAGTCGATTCGCGAGCTTGCCTACTACCGGCAGGCGGCGTTCGTCGCCGATCCCGGCCCCACCTCTGAGGAGGCGCAGGCCACCGCGCAGACGGTCGTGGAGGCCTGGGCCGACCGACTGCCCGTGGTGCGCGACGGGCACTAGCCTGTACTACCATTGACCGGTCGCACTCGTGCGACACACGGTGGGTATAGCTCAGTCGGTAGAGCGCCTGGTTGTGGTCCAGGAGGTCGCGGGTTCAAGCCCCGTTACTCACCCCACACCGTCGGGCCTCGCAGCGATGCGGGGCCCGACGTTGTTTCCACGAGCGCACGCCCAGGGTCGCTCGCGGTCATGCGAGACAATGGGGTGATGACCGCCGCCCCGCTCCCCGCTCTCGACGACCAGGTCGTGGTGACGCCCCAGCACGCGGCCGAGGTGCCCTGGCGCACCGTCGTGTGGAATGACCCCGTCAACCTGATGAGCTACGTCTCGTGGGTGTTCCGCCGCCACTTCGGACTGGACGAGGCCACCGCCGAGCAGCGCATGCTGCAGGTGCACAACGACGGCCGCGCGATTCTCGCGGAGGGCAACCGCGAGCAGATGGAGCGCCACGTGGAGGCCATGCACGAGTACGGCCTGTGGGCGAGCGTCGAGCGGGTCGAACGGTGAGAGGCTTCCAGCCGCACGACGGCGGCTACCAGGCGGTGCTCGAACCGTACGAGGCGAAGATCCTGATCTCGCTCGGGGAGCAACTGCGGCAGCTGCTCGCCGACGGTCTCGGCGGTAATCCCGCTGCCGACGAGGCCCTGCACCGGGTCATTCCGAACGCCTACCGCGACGACGAGGAGGCCGCCCGCGAGTGGCGCGAGCTCAGCCGCCGCGGCCTCATCGAGCGCAAGAGCGCGTTCGCGGCGACGATGACAACTGGACTGCGCGCCATCGCGGACGGGGACGGTCCCGCTCCCCTGTCGGTCACCGAGGGCGAGGCGATCGACTGGATGCGCGCCATCGGCGACCTGCGCCTGATCCTCGCCGATCGTCTCGGGATTCTCGTCGACGGCGACGAGGGAGCGGACGACCCGCCCGAGGCGGGAGACCTGTACCGGTGGCTGGCGTGGATTCAAGACGACCTCGTGAGGGCGCTCGATGGCGGACGGTAGCGAGCACGAGCATCCCGAACCGCTGTCGCTGACAGAGGCCGAGTTCGAACAGCTGGTGGTCGACGAGTTGGATGCCCTGCCGGACGACATGGTCGACGGGCTCGACAACGTGATCTTCGTAACCGAGGCGCGGCCGGAGGACGGCTCGCTCGACCTGCTCGGGCTGTACGAGGGCGTGGCGCTGACCGACCGGGGCCAGTACGGCTTTGGCGAGCTGCCCGACCGGATCATCCTGTACCGCGAGCCGCTCATCGCCCACGCCGGCGGCGACCTCGACGAGTTGCGCGAGCAGATTCACGTGACGCTCGTGCACGAGATCGCTCATTTTTATGGAATCGATGACGAAGAACTGCATCGACTGGGGTGGGGCTGAATTAGCCTTGCGGTATGGGGGCAGGTAGGCGCGTCGGACGGGTGATCAGCGGACTCATGGCGTTCGCCGTGGCGGCGGGTGCGGTGTACGCCGCGGGAGCGATGCTGAGCCCGATTCCGCCGCTCGAGGTCGCCGAGCGCTCCATCGAGACGGGCGGCGAGGCCGGCGCGGCACTCGAACTGCCGGCCGTCGGCGCGTCCGCCGTCGTGTTGCCTACGGGCGAGCCGATCACGGCCGGCGACGAGGGCCCGCGACCCATCGCGGGAACCGCGCGGCTGGTCCTCGCCCACGTCGTGCTCGACCGCGAGCCGCTCGAGGTCGGACGCACGGGTGAGGCGCTCATCATCACCGCCGATCACGTGTCCCGCACGCGGGAGTTGGCCTCGGCCGGAATCCGCACCGTGCCGGTTTTCGTCGGAGAGCCGTGGACCCGGCGCGATCTGCTCGTCGCCACCCTGCTCGGCTCCGGCAACAACCTCGCCGAGTTTCTCGCGATCGACGTGTTCGGCGACCTCGGCGCCTACCAGTCGGCTGCGCGCGCGTGGCTGGACGCGAACGGCCTCACCGACACGCAGGTCGCCGACGTGTCGGGCATCAACCCGGGAACGACGGCGTCGGCCGCTGACCTCGCCCTGCTCGCCCAGCTCACGGCGCAGCAGCCGGTCATGGCCGACATCTACGCGCTTCGGCCCTCCACCGTGTCGACCGGCGCGAGCTTCAGCGACAACACCCGGTTCCTGCCCGAGATCGGTGCGAACGGCTACGTCAACACGTACACCGACGAGGCCGGCGTCTGCATCTTGACCTCGGTGCAGGTGGCGGGCACGACCGTCACGATCGCCCTGTACGGGCAACCCAGCTACCCGGCCGCGGAGGAGGCGCTGCGCGCTGTCGTCGCCGCGCTCGAAGAGAACCTGCGCACGACCACGATCGTGTCGCCGGGCGACACGGTGGCCGAATACGTGTCGGACTGGGGTCAGACCGCCCGCATTGTCGCAACCGACACCGTCGAGACGACGTCGCTCAGCGCGGGCGAGGTCGACGTGAGCTTCGAGATCGACGAGCGCACAACCGTTCTGCGCGGCACCACCGTCGGTCGCATGGCGGTGACGACCGGCGACGGTCGCTCGGTCGTGATCCTCGAGTCGGCCGAAACGATCACGGAGCCCGGAATCGGGTGGCGCTTCGCCGACCCGTTCACCGTCATCGACCGCTGGAACCGCTGACCGTCTCTCCCGCAAGCTCGCGCGGTCGGTGCCGCCGCGCGTGCCACTCTTCCTGACGCGCCCACCGCTCCCACTGGGGGGCGAACAGGTCGCCGTCTCGGTCGATCGCGCGGCGGCGCCGCTCGGCGTCGTCGAGCTCGACCCAGATCGCGCGGGCGGCGAGCCGACGTGCCTCGGGGCCGATCGCCCCGCATCCTTCGATCACGAGCGGACGGTCACCGTCGATGTCGACCCAGTCGGCCGGGGATGCCCGTGCCCAGTCCCAGCGCCGGTACCGCGCGGGCGCGCCCGCCGCGAACGGACGGAGCACGTGCACGAGCACGTGCTGTTCGGCCGCCTCCAGGCCGTCCCAGCCGGGGTAGACGTCGTCGAGGCTGAGGAGGGTCGCGCCCTCGCGCGCAGCGAGCGCGCGCCCGATCGTGGTCTTGCCCGCGCCCGATCGACCGTCGATCAGGATGATCGGGGGCGCGCCGCTAGCCAAATTCGCGCCCCGTGAGGATGCTGTTCCACTGCCCCGTCGCGACGGCCGCCACGGTCGCGATCACCGCGACGGCGATGGCGACGGCAAGGGTGAGACTGTCGATGCCCCGCCAGGGTGGCGGGCGGGTCCATGTGCGGGTGACGGGGGCGCCGAAGCCGCGCGCCTCCATCGCGACCGCGAGGGCGGCACCGCGTCGGATCGCGAGGACGAGCAGCGCCAGCACGAGGCCGGGAAGTCGGCGGATGCGGCCCCGGTCGCCGAGCCCCCGGGCGCGGCGGGCCCGTTCGAGCATGCGCATGTCGCTGCCGAGAAGCCCAAGCATGCGAAGCGCGGCGACCGCACCGAGCACGAAGCGGGCGGGCAGGCGCAGCGTTTGCGCGAGCGCGTCGCCGAAGCGGGTCACATCGACCCGCGCGAACAGCGCAACAGCGGGGATGCCGATGGCGAGCACGCGCAGGACGGTCGCGATCGCCAATTCGATCGACCCGTCGCTGATACGCACGAAGAGCAATTCGGCGTAGATCTGGCCGCTCGTTTGCCCGTACAGGAGGATCGTGAGGCCCGAGAGTGGCGCGGCGATCCACACCGGCGCGGTGCGGCGAACGAGTGTGCGCGCGTCGACTCCGAGCAGCGGAAGCAGCAGGAGCTGCAGCGTGAGCGCGACGGCGGCCGAGACGATGTCGATCGTCGCGACGAGGATCAGCGCAGGGAACAGGCCGGCGGCGAGCGCGGCGACCGGGTTGAGGCGCTCGAGCAACGGCGGCCTGCTCGCGGGCCCGGCTGACGTCTCGCCCGCGGCGACCGGCTCGCCAGCCGCGTCGGGAGTGGGCCTCGGCGGTCGGGCCGGCAGACGCAATTCGCGCGCGCCGAGAGCGGCGATCAGCTCGCGGTCGTGTGTGGCCATGATGACGGCCCCGCCGCGATCGCGGTGTTCGGCGATCAGCGCAGCCAGCTCGGCCCAGGTGCGGCGGTCCTGACCGAAGGTCGGCTCGTCGAGGATCAACACGGGCGGGCCCGCCGCGATGGCGGTCGCGACGGACAGGCGGCGCTTTTCTCCCCCGCTCAGTCGGTACGGGCTCGTTCCTCCGCGGCGCGCGAGCCCGAGACGGTCGAGTAACGCGGCGGGCACCTCGCCGGTACCGAGGGCGAGCTCGTCACGCACCGTGGCCGCGACGAACTGGTGCTCGGGGTTCTGGAAGACCACGCCGACGAGCCGCGACAGCTCGACCGAGGACACCTCTGCAGGGTCGACGCCGTCGCCGGTCGTGACGGTTCCCGCGGCCCTCGGCAACAGCCCCGCGAGCGCCAGCGCGAGTGTCGATTTGCCTGCGCCGTTCGGGCCGGTGAGCGCGATCACGTCGCCCGCGCGCACGGTCAGGTCGATGTTCTCGACGACGGGCTCGGCTCCGGCGGGGCCGGCGGCGAGCCCGGTCGCCTCCAGGAGCACGGCGCGCTTTCGCGCGGGCGCCGTGACGGGTACAGGCGGATGCACGGGCGGGCGACCAGGAACCCAGACGCCTCGCTCGGCGAGGGCCGCCCCCTCACGCTCGAGAACCGACGCGGGGTCGCCGTCGGCGACCACCCGCCCCCGGTCTAGCACGATGACGCGGTCGATGTGGGGAAGCCACACGTCGACGCGGTGCTCGATCACGACGAGGGTGAGCCCTCGACGCTCGACGGCGGCGATGACGGTGTCGACGATCTCGCCGACGCCTGCGGGGTCGAGTTGCGCGGTGGGTTCGTCGAGCAGCAACGCCCCGGGCTCGAGCGCGAGCACGCCGGCGAGGGCGAGGCGCTGTTGCTGCCCGCCCGACAGCTCAGGTGTGCGCCGGTCGGCGGCGATATCGAGTCCCACCCGGTCGAGGGCACCGTCGAGCCGCTCCGCGATCTCGGCGACCGGTACTCCCAGGTTCTCCGGGCCGAACGCGAGGTCGTCGCCGGCGCGTTCGAGAACGATGCCCGCTTCGGGGTCTTGCAGAAGCAGACCGACCCGGCCACGGGCATCCGCCGGGTCGCGGTCGTCAACCGTGATGGTTCCCGTGCGGTCGCCGTCGTCGTCGCCGCCGAGCACTCCGGCGAAGGCCTGAAGCAGAGTGGATTTGCCGCTGCCGGAGGCGCCGAGTACCAGCACGCGCTCGCCGGCCTCGATCGCGAGATCGATGTCGGCGAGCACCGCGGACTTGCGGCCGCGCGGGCGCCAGCCGAAGCCGAGCGCCGCGAGGCTAGTAGCCCGCGGGTGCGTGGTGGTGCCGGCGCCCGCCGGCAGGGCGGAGGTCACCGGGCGGCGGCGTGCTCGCCGTCGACGGCCGAGGCGCCCGGCGACGAATCGTCACCCTCGTCCTCATCGTCGTCGCCCCGCTCGCGCCCCGCGGCGAAGCGGTCGAGGGCACCGGTTCGCGCGAGCGCACGCATGGCGAGCCACGACAGGAGGCCGGCGATGATCGCACCCGAGGCGATGCCCGAGATGGCATACACCGTGGCGAACAGCGCGCCAGCGCCGGCGTACCACAGCGCGAGGTCGAGGACGACCATGCCGACACCGGCACCCGCGCCCGCCAGCATGGCGGCGACAACACCCCACGCCTTGTACAGCAGGAGCGCGAAGACGATCTCGGCGCCGAGGCCCTGCACGAGCCCGGACAGCAGCGTCAGCGGGCCCCACTCGTTTCCGAACAGTGCCGACACGGTTGCGGCGACCATCTCGCCGTAGATCGCGGCGCCAGGCTTGCGCACAATGAGGGCGGTCAGAACACCGCCGATCAGCCAGACGCCGTGAACGCTGCCCTGCACGCCCGGAAGCAGAGCGCCGAGCGCGCTGCCGATCGGGTTGTAGGTGAGATTCCACGCGAAGAAGACGAGGCCGACGGCAACGCCGACGACGCTCGCAACGACGATGTCGACGACGCGCCAGCGCAGGCGTGCGCCCCCGCGCGCGGTCGACTTCGGGGTGGGGGTTGCTGTCATGATTCGTGCCTTTCGATGTGGGTGCGCGCCGGTGACGCGCACCGTTTTTTCGCAACGGCACGGGTGCGAGATGTCCTCCCTGCGCCGGCATTACCCGGATCAGGTTCGACGGTCGAAGCCCTGTGGCTTCCTCTCAGCCCGGCGATCGGGCTCCCGTGTACGTCGATCAGTGTACGCCCGGTGGCTCGAAGGCGGCATCCCGCCCTCAGTAGACTCCGGGCATGGCACCACTGGTGGGCGAGAGCGACGAGCTGGAAACCCTCGTGCGGCGGGTGCTCGACGACGCTGCCGACGAGACGGAGGGCCGCCATCGCGTCAGCCTGCTGATCTCGGCGGCGCAGGCGATGACGCAAGATCTGGACCTGTCGATCGCCCTGCAGCGCATCGTGGAGGCCGCCCGTCAGTTGGTGCGCGCCCGCTACGGCGCCCTCGGCGTCATCGCACCGGACGGCAGCCTCGAGCGGTTTGTGCATGCCGGGTTCGACGACGACACCGTCGCCCGCCTCGGCCCCCCGCCGACCGGTCGCGGGATTCTCGGCGCGGTCATCGCCGACGACGCCACCATTCGCCTGCCACGACTGTCGGACGATCCACGGTCTGTCGGGTTTCCCGCGCACCACCCGCCGATGAACTCGTTTCTCGGGGTTCCGATTCACGTTGACGGCGCCGCCTTCGGAAATCTCTATCTCACCGAGCGCGACTCCGGGCCCTTCGATGACCTGGATGCGAGCGTGATCGCGAGCCTCGCGGCGATGGCCGGCACGGCAATCGCGAACTCGCGCCTGTATGCCCGTTCGGAACGTTCACGGGTCTGGCTCGAGGCGGCGGAGGATGTGTCGCGCCGGCTTCTCGCCGGAGAGCTCTCGCCCGATGATGGGACTGCCATCGTCGTCGCCGCGCAGACCCTCACGGGCCTACCCACCGGGGTTATCGCGGTTGACGACGACGGTCGCCTCGTCGTCGACCCTCACACGGATGCTCGGCGTGACGGCCGCGTCATCGCTGACGACGACGCCATGCTCACCCGTTTCGTCGAGTCGGTGACAATCGCGCGTGAGCTCGCTCGGGCACGCGTCGACGAGCAGCGCATCGCCCTGTCGGACGAACGCGACCGGATCGCGCGCGACCTGCACGACCACGTCATCCAGAGTCTGTTTGCGGTGGGGTTGAGCCTGCAAAGCGTCGTGAGTGACCCCACGACTCCGACGGGTGCGCGCATCGCCCACCAGGTCGACGCGATCGACTCCACCATCCGGCAGATTCGCCAGGCTATCTACCGCCTGTCGGCGCCGCCGTCAGCCGCCGCATACAGTCTGCGGGCCCGCATCAACACCCTGGTGCGGGAGACGCTCGAGGGCGAAGACCTCGACTCGGGGCTCGAGTTCCAGGGCCCGGTTGACACGCTGGTCGACTCTGAGCTCGGCGATGACCTCGTTGCCGTCGTGAGGGAGGCGCTCTCGAACGCCGTGCGGCACGCGCAGGCGACGCGTGTGGATGTCGCGGTGGCGGTGCGCGGAGCCGAGGTGAGCATCCGTGTGGTTGATGACGGTCAGGGACTGGGCGATTCGACGCGACGGTCAGGGCTCGAGAATCTGCGCGCCCGTGCCGTGGAACGCGGCGGCACGTGTGAGGTCGGTGCCTCATCGGGCGGCGGCACCGAACTTCTCTGGCGCGTACCCTGGGGGCATCATGACCGACACCGTGCGCGTCTTCCTGCTCGACGACCATGAGATCGTGCGCCGCGGGCTTGCCGACCTGCTCGACGCGGAGGACGGCATGGAGGTGGTGGGCGAAGCGGACCAGGTGGCCGGAACCGCGGAGGCGATCATCGCGGTCGACGCCACCGTCGCCGTCTTGGACGGGCGTCTGCCCGACGGCAGCGGAATCGACGTCTGCCGCGACGTGAAGTCGGCACGGCCCGACATCGGCTGCCTGATCTTGACCTCCTATGACGACGACGACGCCGTCTTCGCCGCGGTGCTGGCCGGCGCGAACGGCTACCTGTTGAAGGAGGTGCGCGCGACGCGACTCGTCGAGGCGATCCGGCAGGTCAATGCGGGGGCGTCGCTGCTCGACCCCGCCGTCGTCGCTCGCGTTACCGCGAAGATGCGCGCGGCCGCCAGCGAAACGACACCGCTCGATGGCTTGACCCGACGCGAGACCGAGATCCTCGCGCTGATCGCCGAAGGGCTGTCGAACCGCGAAATAGGGCTGCGCCTGTACCTGGCCGAAAAGACGGTTAAGAATTACGTGAGTGGCATCCTCGCGAAGCTGGGCATGCAGCGCCGCACACAGGCCGCCGTCCTTGCCGCGGAGTGGCTGCCCAAGCGCTCCGACGCGGCTCGCTAGCGCCCGCAAGCCCGCGCGGCCTACGGCAGCGACACGACGGATGCCGCGCGCGAGATTCTGAGGACGCGCCCAGGGCCCCTCGCTAGCGTCTCCGGTTCTTCTGCGCCCGCCCCCGCGGGTGCTCGATCACGGAGGAAACCATGTACGCAACGACGGAAAACGCCAGCCCCGACACCCTCGTCTCGCTCGCGACCGCCGAGCCCGAGCTCGCCGTGAGCATTCTCGTGCCGATGGCAACGACGGGCAAGGAGACGGCCGCGAACAGCACCGTGCTGAAGAACGCACTGCGGGACGCTGGCGAGAAGCTTGCCGACGCCGGCGTCTCCGACAGCGACCAGGCCGCCCTCCTCTCCCCCGCCACCGCGCTGCTCGACGATCACGAGTTCTGGCAGAACCAGGGCGCCAGCCTCGGCATCTATCTCACCGCCGGTCACGAGCCACGCCTGGTGCGCTTTGGAGTGTCGGTCGACCCGCAGGTGAGTGTCGGCCGACGCTTCCGCATCGCGCCGGTTCTCGGTCTGCTCGATGCCGACGACGCGTTCCTCGTCGCCACTGCCACGCACGACGGCGCTCAGCTCTTCACGGCGACGCGCGCGGGCCTCGGCGATGCGCTCGCGGTCGGGCTGCCGTCGAGCGCCGGCAACGAGGGGGTCGAGAACGACTACGAGAACCCCGTGCAGGCGAGCCCGCCGCTTCGCCCGAACACCGGCCACGCCGCGATCAGCAACGCACAGGTGTACGGCGACGCTCCCCCCGAGTGGCGCGAGACGCGTCAGCACGACCACGCGCAGGCTGTCGTGCAGGCGCTGACCGCGGCGACGAGCGACCGCCACGAGCGCATCGTGCTCGTGGCTGGCGCGGAGATGATTGGACTGCTTCGGCCGAGCGGCCTCTTCGCCGCCGATGTCGACCACAACCCCGAGTCGCTGACGCCCGAGGAGCTGCACGCGCACGCGCTGGCCGCCATCGAATCCGAGCTGGATGCGCACCGCGCCGACGCCCTCAGCGACGTCTCCGCGGCGCTCGGACGTGCGGACGGCTCGGCGACGAGCGACCCGGCGGAGCTCCTGACCGCGGCCCTCGAAGGGCGCGTCGGCACGCTCATCGTGTCGGCGAGCGCCGCCGCGAGCCACGACGGCGACCTCGACGAGATGGTCAGTGCCGCGCTGGGCACAGCCGCGCGCATCGTTGTGGCGGAGGACGACGCGGCACCGGCACCGCTCAGCGGCCTCCTGCGCTACTAGTCGGGTGCGGGGCGCTCGCCGTCAGCGACGCGAGCCGGGAGGTTGCGGGCGGCGAGCATCCCACTCGCCCTGCCCCCAGCGAAGCCCCTTCGCGACCGGATAGACGGCGAGAAAGACCCACGCAGGGGCGCGCAGCCGACGGTTGCGCACCCCGTGGTGGGTGTATGTGCGGTCGAAGCGACCGACGTACGAGTAGTAGTCGCGCGGGCCGTCATCGATGCGCCGGGCCGACATGCCCGCGACCATCGTCGGGATGTACCGCGCGGTGAGCCCCGCGTCGTACAGGTGAACCGAAATGTCGATGTCTTCGTGGAACAGGTCGTCTTCGTCGCGGCACACCTCGCCGCGGATCGCCTGCCACGCGGTCGCGCGCAGAGCCATGTTGCTGCCGAACACGAAGTGATACTCGCGGGCCAAGCGGAGGATCGCGCGCCGGAGGGTGTCGTCGGCCTTCAGACCGAAGCGGCGCAGCGGCATGTCGTAGTAGAGCACCGGCCCCGTGGCGGCCGCCACCTCGGGGTCGGCGAACGCCTTCTGCACCTCCTCAACCCAGTTGGGCTCAAGCACGCTGTCGGCGTCGATGCGGCCGAGCACGTCACCGGTGGCGGCATCGAGGCCGGCATTTCGGGTGGGGACGAGTCCCTGCTCGTCGAACTGCGGAAGGTAGATGAGCGGCGCGTCGGGGTGGGAAGCCTGCAGCTCGGCCACGATCGCCGCCGTGCGGTCGGTCGACCGGTTGTCGACGACGATGATCTCGTGGGCCGGCACGGTCTGCGCGAGCGCCGCGAGCACGCAGGGCTCGATGGTCGACTCCTCGTTGTAGGCGGGGATGACGATCGAGACGGTGAGCGGCGTCGTCACGCCGCCACCTGTGCGACGGGGGCGGCGAGGAGCGCGACCGTCACAGAGCCGCCCTTCGTGGCCTGCTCGCCCACCTGGCGGAAGCCGAGCCGCGCATGGAACGCCAGCGACCCGGGATTCGGCGGATCGAGGTTCACCTCGCAGGTCACTTCGGCGAACCCGCGGGCGCGGGCCTCGTCGAAGACCGCGGTGTACAGGACCTGCCCGAGGCCTGCGCCGCGCTCGCTCTCGGCGATGACGATGCGGTCGACATACAGACTCGCGACGCCGCGCCCCTCGAAGAATCGGTAGTTCTCGCTGTCGTACGCGGCACCGGGGGCGAGCGCCAGCACGAAGCCGACGAGTCGCCCATCGCGCTCCACTCCGAGGGGCAGGGCGGCGAGCTCGATAAGCTTCGCCAACTCCGCTGCTGCGGTGACCGGAACGGCGGGGCTCGCCGCGTCGTTGAGGGGCACCAGCTCGTCTGCATCGGCCGCCGTGAGACGCCGCAGGCGCACCCCGTCGGGCACCGTCACACCGTGGGTCATGGCAACACTCCTTGTCGAACCTGAATGTGCGCGCCCCGCAACGAGCGAGCGGTCACGTCACGTGCATCCTCGTCAATCATGCGCCAGGGATGCGCGTCGAGGTTCGCCCCGCCGAATCCGGCGAACGCGCGGGCGAGCGGAGCGAAGGCGCGAAAGGGGCCAACCGGGTCCTGCATGTCGACGATGGCGAGGCGGGCTCCCTGCCGGCAGGCGGCGAGTGCGCGCTGCCAGGCCGCGCTCGGGTCGCTCATGATCGACAGGGTGTAGGTCGCGATGACCGCGTCGGCCGGACCGCCGAGCGCTCGGGTGAGGCGGTCTGGGTCGAGGGTTGTCGCGTCGGCCTCAATCGTCACGAGCTGCGCTCCGGCCCCCCGCTTGTCGGCCCGGCGACGGGCGACCGCCAGCATGTCGGGACTCAGGTCGACCGCAACGACGCGGCCGGTGGGGCCGATTCCCTCGAGGATTCCCGGCAGGTTGAGGCCGGTACCGCAGCCCAGGTCGATGACACGCTCGCCTGGGGCGAGGTCGAGCAGGTCGAGGGCTGCCCGGCGTCCGGCTCCGTAGACGGGCCACTCGCCCGAGACGACGTCGTACACACGCGCGCCGCGGCGATAGCGCTCCCGTGTTGGCACCGCCACAGGCTAACAAGCCCGTGTGACCGCTAGCCTCAGCCCATGACGGTCAGCGTGCCCCCGCCCACCTCACCCCCCGCGAACGTCGACCTGCTCGTTGTTGGCGGCGGAACGGCGGGGCTCGTCGCCGCGAAGACGGCCGCCCGGTTCGGGGCCGACGTTCTGCTCGTCGAGCGCTCGCGCCTCGGCGGCGACTGCCTGTGGTCGGGGTGTGTTCCGTCGAAATCGCTCATCGCCGCGGCGCACGCGGCGACCGCGCATCACGACCGCGCGGCCCTCGGTGTGTCGGGGCCCGCGCCGAGCGTGGATGTCGCCGGGGTGCTCGCGCACATCGACGCCGCGATCCGCGCGATCGAGCCCGCCGACTCGGTCGCCTCCGTCGAGGCAACCGGCGCACGCGTCGTCGCGGGCGACGCGGTGTTCACCTCGCGACGCACCGCGACGGTCGCCGGCCACGCCGTGCGGTTCCGGCAGGCGGTGATCGCCACCGGCTCCTCCCCCGCCCTTCCCGACATCCCGGGCCTCGCCGACGCCGCACCGCTCACGAGCGACACGATCTGGGAGCTGCGCGAGCGGCCCGAGCGACTCGTCGTGCTCGGCGGCGGCGCGATCGGCTGCGAGCTCGCGCAGGCCTGGTCGCGACTCGGCAGCACGGTGACACTCGTGCACCGCGGCGCCCGACTGCTTCCCAAAGAAGACCCTGACGCGTCCGCCATCGTGACCGACGCCCTGCGCGCCGACGGAGTACGCGTCGTGCTGGAGGCTCGTGCGGCGGGGGTGCGCGGCGAAGGAGGCGGCAGGGGCGTTCTCGTGCTCGAGGACGGCTCCGAGCATCCCTTCGATGCGCTGCTCGTGGCGACCGGGCGCACGCCGCGCACGGCCGGCCTCGGTCTCGAGAGCGCGGGCGTCGACACCGACGAGCGCGGTTTCGTGCGCGTCGATGCGACGCTGCGCACGAGCAATCGGCGCATCCGCGCGGCGGGCGACGTGGCGGGCCTGCCCGCGTTCACGCACCTCGCTGGCGTCGGCGGGTCACTGGCGGCGACGAACGCGGTGCTCGGGCTGCGGCGCCGGCTCGACCTCGACGCCGTTCCCCGCGTCACATTCACCGACCCCGAGGTGGCCGCGGTCGGCGCCTCGCTCGCCGACGCCGATCGAGACGGCCTCGCGGTGCGCGAGGTGCCGCTCGCCGACACCGACCGCGCGATCGCCGACGGACGCACCGACGGCTTCGCCCGCATCGTCGTGGATGCCCGCGGCAGGGTTCACGGGGCCACTATCGTCGGCCCGCGGGCCGGGGAAACGCTCGGCGAAGCGAGCGTCGCCGTCGCACGGGGCCTCACGACGAGCGCACTCGGGGCGACCACGCACGCCTATCCCACCTACTCGGACGCGTTCTGGAACGCCGCGGTCGCCGACGTGCGCGCCCGGCTGGAGCGGCCAAGACTCAGGCGGGCGATCGCCGTGTTGCGGCGGCTGCGCTCGCTCGTGGTGCGCTGAGCCGCGCCGCTAACGCAGGGCCCGGTACCCGGCGACGATGCGCTGCACCGCGCTGATGCCCACGACGATCGCCCAGACGATGGCGATGGGTTCTGACCAGAACGGCAGCAGCAGCCAGAGAGCGTGCACGACGATCGTCTCGGTACCCTCGGCGATGCGGCCGAGGAACGACAGCGACCTCCCGTCGTCGATCGTGCGGCCGGTGCGCTCGGCGATCGACGAGAAGGCGAGGAACGCGGCGCCGTTGACGTAGTAGGCGAGCAGAACGACGAGGAACGGCCACCACGCCGCGTCGAAGGCCGCCGTCGCCCCGATGGCGACGCCGAGCACTCCCGCGCCGTACACGACGAAGTCGGCGGTGATGTCGAGGAACCCGCCCGCCTCGCCGGCGCTACCCCGACCATCGGCCCGGCGACGACGCGCGAGCGCCCCATCGAGCCCGTCGATGATCCGCGAGATCAGCCACAGCGCGAGCGCCCACCCCCACCACTGCAGCGCGGCGAGCGCCGCGGAAGCGAGCCCCAGCGCCAGCCCGGTGAGGGTGAGGCCGTCGGGCGTGATCCACGACCGGTCGAGGATGCGCGCGATGGCGGCGAGCGGAGCATCCAGGACACGACGAAGTGAGCGATCGAGCATCAGGCGCCGCCGCTCTCGCTCTCGTGCTTCTTCCACCGCCAGGCGAACAGTCCTGCTCCCACGGTGAGTACGCCGAGCGCGCCGAGGGCAAGCCAGAACGGCCAGTCGAGTTCGAAGCCGAAGGCTCCGATGGCGACGTAGGCAGCAATGCCGGGCAGCATGCCGATCGCGGTGCCGAGCAGGTAGTCGCGTCGGCGCAGGCCCGTGAGACCGGAGGCGTAGTTGATCGCCGTGAAGGGGATCACGGGAACCATGCGCACGCCGATCACGGCCACCAGCCCGCGCTCCGACAGTAAGCGGTCGATCTTGTCCACCTTCGGCCCGATGAAATGCTCGACCGCGCTGCGGCCGAGCAGCTGGCCGAGGAAGAACGCCGCGGTGGCGCCGACCATCGCGCCCGCGATCACGATCGGAATGGCGGCCCAAAATCCGAAGACGGCGCCGGCCGCCATCGACAGCACGGCCTTCGGGGCTGGCGTCAGCGTGATTAGCCCGTACGCGCCGATGAAGGCGAACACCGCGAGAGGGCCGAGTTCGGTGACCGTCTGCTGAATCTCGTCCAATTCGGGAAGATCCACGAGCATCCCAACCGTGACGGCGAGGGCGACGAATACGACGAGAGTGACCGCTTTGACGATGATCGCCGTGCGCGACGAGGTTTGCCGATCGGAGTCGGGGCGCGTCGCGGTCGATTCGTCCATGGATGGGTCAGTCTATGAGGGCCCACCACAGCAAAGGAGCACCGTGAACACAGACACCCGGTTTCGACGCCTGACAGTCGGCCTTGCAGCGGCAGGACTGGTCGCCAGCCTCGGTGCCTGCGCGGCGCCGAGCGGCCAGGCGAGCGCCGACTACGACAGCTGGGAGCAGGTGCTCGCCGATGCGGAGGGGCAGACGGTGTCGCTGTGGATGTGGGGCGGCGACCCGCAGGGCAATGCCTACGTCGACGACTACCTCGCGCCGGCGGCGGCCGAATTCGGCGTGACTCTCGAACGTGTGCCGCTCACCGACACGGCCGACGCCCTCAACCGCGTCCTCACCGAACTGCAAGCCGGGACGAGCGACGGCGACGTCGACCTGATCTGGGTCAACGGCAGCAACTTCGGCACCGGCAAGGAGGCGGGCGCGTGGCTGTGCGACTGGACGGGGCTGCTGCCGAACATGGCCTTCACCGACCCGGCCGACCCGCTGCTCGAGAACGACTTCGGCACGCCGGTCGACGGCTGCGAGGCACCGTGGCACAAGGCCCAGTTCACGCTCGTCTACAACGCCGACACGGTCGACACCCCGCCCACCACGATGGCGGAGCTGCTCGATTGGGTGCGCGACAACCCCGGCCGCTTCACCTACCCGGCACCGCCGGACTTCACCGGATCGGTCTTCGTGCGTGAGGTGCTCGCGAGTGTCTCAGGCGGTAGCGAGAACGTTCCGCTGAACTTCGACCAGGCGGCGTTCGACGAGCTCACACCGGCGCTCTACGACGAGTTGGCCGACCTCGCGCCGTCGCTGTGGCGAGGCGGCAGCACCTATCCGCAGTCGTCGACGGAACTCGACCAACTGTTCGCCGACGGCCAGGTCGACTTCACGATGACGTACGGCCCGGCCACGCTGACCGCGCTCGTCGCGGACGGAACCTACCCGGCGGGCACCACCGTGCTCACCTTGGACGAGGGAACGGTCGGCAACGCCAGCTTCCTCGGCCTTCCCGCAACCTCCGGGAGCGTCGCGGGCGCGATGGTCGTCGCGAACCTGGCCCTCTCGCCCGAGCAGCAGGCGATCAAGGCCCAGCCCGACGTGTGGGGCCAGTTCACGGTGCTCGACGTCGAACGCCTCGAGGCTGGCGGCCGGGCCGCGTTCGATGCCCTCCCCGCCTCCCCCGTCGTGCCGCCGTACGAGGTGCTGAGCGCGAACGCCCACGCCGAGCTCGCCGCCGAATGGGTACCCGCGATCGACGACGGCTGGCGCCGTCTCGTGCTCGCCCGATAGGGGACGACACTCCTGACCACCGCTGATGCGACCCGAACGGTGGGGGCTCACGAGCTGAGCCCCCACCGTCGTCGCGCGCGCCGGGCACGGCTGCACTCGTCGCTGCTCGTGCTTCCCGCCGTGCTCATCGCGGGCGTCGTCGTGCTCGGCGGCATGGGTATGGCACTCGTGCAGAGCGTCGGCTTAATGCCGCTGGTGGGTGAGGCACGGCTCAGCGCTGACGCGTTTCGCAGCGTCGGCCCCGACGCCTGGCGCGCCGTGGGGGTGTCGCTCGGCATCGCGAGCGTCTCGACCGTCTTGTCGACGATCATCGGATTCAGCGCGGCCCTCGTCATCGCACAGGGTCGCTGGACGGGTCGGCTGGTTGCCGCCCTGGGCGCCGCGACCATTCCCGTGCCCCACCTCATCGGCGCGGCCGCGATCGGGCTTCTCGTCGCCGACGCCGGCTTCCTCCCGCGTGTGCTGGGCGTGCCCGGCGCCGACTGGCCCGAGCTCGTCGGCGGCCCGTGGTGGGTTGCCGTGATCCTCGAGTACACGTGGAAGGAGTCGGCGTTCATCGCCCTCGTCGTCGCCGGCGTTCTCGCCACGCGGGTGGCACGGTATGACGAGACGGCGGCGCTTCTCGGAGCCTCTCGAGCGCGTCGCCTCCGACACGTCGTGCTGCCGCTCGCCCGCCCCGCACTCATCGTCTGCGGGGTCATCATCTTCGTCTACACGCTCGGCTCGTACGAGGTCGCCTGGCTGCTCGGTCGCCCCTTCCCCGAGCCGCTGCCGGTCTTGGCCTACCGACTGTTCACCGCGGTCTCGCTGACCGCCCGGCCGGAGGCCGCCGCCGTCGCCGTGATCACGAGCCTCATCGCCCTGATCGTGGTCGCCATCGGGATGCTCGCCCTTCGTCGCACGCCGCTGTGGAGGTGACCCCGTGACCATGCTGATTCCCTACGGCACCCGGGTCACTCCGCCGGGAGCGGCGACGCGGCGCCGCGGCCTGTTCCGGCCGAGGCCGCTCGGCCGCCTCGCGCGCTGGGTCGTCGCGCTGCTGCTCGCTGCGTGGTTCGCACTGCCGTTCCTTCCGCTCCTGCTGTGGTCGGTCGCAAACCGGTGGAGCTTTCCCGCACCGCTGCCGACCGAGTGGGGACTTCGCGGCGTCGAACTGGCGCTGGCGCAGGGGGCGGTTCCGGCGTTCGGTCGCTCGCTGCTGCTGAGCCTCGCGGTCGCCGCCATCGCCACGCCCCTCGGCGCCATGGCGGCGCGCGCCCTCGTGGTGGGTCGCGTTCCGGCTCCGCGGCTGGTCAGCGCGATCCTGCTCGCGCCGCTCGCCCTTCCCGCGTTCGTCGCGGTCATGGGTCTCGCCGTCGTGCTGCTGCGCGCCCGCGTGCCCGCCGTCCTCGGGGTGCTGCTGCTGCTGGTCGCGGCGGCCCTGCCGTACACGGTCTACACGATGCGGGTGGCCTACGCCGCGCACGATCTCGCCTTCGAGGAGGAGGCGCGCACCCTCGGCGCCTCCCGATGGCAGGTGCTGACCCGCGTGCACCTGCCGCTCGTCGCGCCGGGCCTCGCGCGGGCAGCGTTCCTCGCCTTCCTCGTGGGATGGAGCGACTACGTCGTCACCGTGCTCGTCGGCGGGGGGCGCTTCGTCACTCTGCCGCTCCTCGTGGGCGGATACGCCTCCGGCGTCGGTAATGATGCGGTCGTCGCCGTCCTGTCGCTCAGCGCGATCGTTCCGCCGCTCGTGCTGCTCCTCGCACTCGGTCGCTTCGGTCGGCGGTACGCCGGAGGCCGGGCGACTCCGAGCGCGTCCCCCCGCCCCCGCTCCCTCCAGGAGGTCTCATGAGTGCGACGCTCGTCGTCGATGACGTGACCGTCGAGTTCGACGATTCCGAGCATCCCGCAATCGTCGGCATCAGCCTCACGGTCGCCGCGGGCGAGTGCCTCGCACTGCTCGGGCCGTCGGGGTCGGGCAAGTCGACGGTCCTGCGCACGATCGCAGGGCTCGAGATCCCGCTCAGCGGCCGCATCATCGTTGATGGCACCGACGTGGCGGGCGTGGAACCCGAGCACCGCGGCATGGCGATGGTCTTCCAGCGCCCGCTGCTGTTTCCGCACTTGAGCGTGCTCGACAACGTGGCCTTCGCCGGCATCGTCGCGGGCGTGCCGAAGCGGCGCGCCCGCCAGCACGCCAACGCCTACCTCGACCTCGTGCAGTTGGGCGGATTCGGCCAGCGCCCCGTCTCCGCGCTCAGCGGCGGGCAGGAGCAGCGTGTCGCCCTCGCGCGCGCGCTCGCTGCCGATCCGCGCGTGCTGTTGCTTGACGAACCCTTCAGCGCCCTCGACCCCGAGCTGCGGGCCGACATGCACGACCTTCTCGCGCGGATTCGTGCGGAGCTGTCCCCGACCATCGTCATGGTGACGCACGACCGCGACGAGGCCGCGGCCGTGGCCGACTCGGTGGCGCTGCTGCGGCGCGGCCGCGTGCTGCAGCACGGCCCCATCTCGTCGCTCTACGGCCGTCCGGTGAGCCTCGAGGTGGCGCGGCTCATGGGCGGCCGCAACGTCGTGCCGGGCGTCGTGCGCGGCGGAGCGCACCACTCCGCGCTGGGCACCCTCACACCCGCACCGGGCGAGGAGTGGACCGACGGCGAGGGCACCCTCGTCGTCCGCCAGGAACTCATCCGGTTCGGCCACGCGACGCCCGACGAGCACGCCGTTCGCGGAACCGTGACGGCCGTGGCCGAGCGCGGGCCGCGCACGCGCGTCACGCTCGCTGTCGGCGACGCCGCGCTCGAGTGTGAAGTGGCGACCGGAGCGGCGCCGCAGCTCGGCGATCAGGTGACCGCGTGCATCCCCCGAATGGGATGCACGGTCATCGCTGACGGCGCCCGCTAGCTACCAGCGCGACCCGCTTGACTCGGCGAGCTCGGCGGCGCGCCCGTTCGTGATGCCGGCGGGGCGTTCGCCCTTCGGCTCGAGCGGGAGGAGCGTGCGTAGCCCGATGTTCTCGATCGGGTCGAGCACCGAGTGCTGGGCGCACGCCGGCACCAGCTCGCCCGTCTCAGGGTGCGCCATGGCGTACATGCACGCTCCGAGCCGCTCCTGCGTCTCGCGAATGAGCGGATCGTCGGCAACCTTCCCCTCCTTCATGAGCGCCCAGGCCGGCTTCACATGCTCGGCATCCATGAAGTTGTGCACAACGAACGTCTTGAACGACACCTTTCCGCGCCGAGCGGCCCGCAGCACGCGACGCAGGCCGCCGGCCCGCTTCAGGATGCGCGTCATGAGCCCCACGAGCGGCGGCAGGTCGCCGGGATGGCGCAGGATCGCGCGAATCACCTTGACGGTCAGCGCCCAGCGCGGGATGTCGCCGAAGATCATGCCCCCGTGGTGGGCGAGGAAGCGGTCGCGCGCGGCGATGTCTTTCGGTTCGGCGGCGTCGAGCACGGTGGCGAACACGCCGTCGACCATGACGCCCACGGTGTGGCGGTTGCAGCGCGGGTCACCGAACTGCACGGCCTCGTGGGGCAGCTTCTGCCCGACGCCGGCCTCGATGCGCTCCCACACCTTGTCGATCGTGACCTCCTGGAAGTCTTCCTTCCAGCGCCGGTCATCGCCGATGAAGGCGGCCGGCTGGAACGACATCATGTCGTAGCGCATGCCGAGCACGTCGCGGGTGACCTGCTCGACCTCGTCGAGGTTCGTCGGGGTCACCGTCATGTTGTGCGCGAGGTACGACTGCACGCCCGTGTCCCGCTTCAGGTCGACGAACATCTGAGCGAACTGCTCACGGAACGGGTTCAGTTCGGCCTCGCTGCGGGGGCGGACGGCACCGCGGCGGCCCCGCATGAGCGAGTCGAAGTGCGCGGCGAAGGACACCTTGTCAAAGGCGGGTTTGCCGTCCTCGTCGAGCACGACCTCGAGCAGGTAGTCGTAGTCGAAGTCGCCGTGCGTCATCGACATGGGTTCGCGGCCGACGGCACGCATCGCCTTGAGCGTCTCGCGGTGGGCGGCGGCGGGGAGCAGGCTGACTTCGCCGCCGATCAACTGCGCGTGCGCGCGCGGCCCGCGGATCTGGCGCAGGAGCCCCATCTGCTTCGTCACCTCGGTGACGGTGTGCTCACCGTCGATGCGCACCTTGTTGGCATCGGCCGAGTGATAGCAGGGCGAGCAGGTGAGGTTGCACTTCGGGAAGACGCCGTGCGTGCCCTCACACCCGACGGCGCATCGACCCAGCAGCTGTTCGGGCGTCTGCGCGTGCGGCGGCAGCTCGGCCCAGCGCTTGTCGAGCGCGGCCCGGGTCTCGGGGTGGATGGGGCGCGTGGCAAGTTCTAGACGGCGGACGAACGACGCGAGCGTCATGGCTTCCCTTCACGGGGCCGCTCCGGCGATGGAGGGCCCGGCCTGCGGTCAGTGTATGCGTGAAGGGATTCGGAACGGTGAACGAAACGGTTGGGTGCGACTAGAGGGTCGGGTCGGCCGGGATGTTCGTGCGCAGCCACCAGATCGGGTCAACATGGCCGCCGCCGACCGTGATCTCGAAGTGCAGGTGAGTCGCCGTCGTCGTTCCGCTGTTGCCAACCTGGCCGATCGTCTGGCCGACCTCGACGAACTGCCCGGGAACCACGGGCGCGGAGCCCGGAATCAGGTGCGCGTAGAGCGAGTTCACGCGCTGCCCGTTGATGTCGTGTTCGATGGCGACGTAGGAACCCCAGCCGCCGTTGCTGCTGACCGCAGTGACGACCCCGTCGGCCATCGCCATGGCGGGCGCACCGTAGCCGGGAAAGAGATCGACTCCCAGGTGGTAGGTCGAGCATCCGGCACAGACGTTGCCGCGATAGCCGAAGCCGTTTCCGATGGGGCTTCCCTCGGCAACCGGCCACTGAATGGGCGAGCGCCAGGTGATCTCGACGCTGTCGCGCTCGGCGGCGAGCATCGCGGTGGATGCGGCGATCGCGGTGATCGGCACCTCGTACGTTTGCGGCGCGGGCGCCTCCGCGGCCTCGATTCCCACCGCGACCTCGGCAGCCTCGGCGGTCATGGGGTGACCTGCCCAGAAGCTGGCGGCGAGCAGGGAGGCGAGCAACGCGGTGGCGGGCTTGCGCGAGAAGTGCGCGCGCGGCGACGCACCAGGGCGGGGTTGGAGCATAGGAGAAATGAGCTTTCCGGTGAGCGGCGCGGCGCGCCTCGAACACGGCTGATCGCGTCGTCGCGAGAAGGTCACCGCACTCACTACGCGAGGCGGGAAACGAGGTCATGGCGCTCGCAGATGAGGGTCATCTGGGCACTCGCTCGCGTCGGCGACGGAGCCGACGAAGCCCCAGTGTAGCAAACAGACGCGGAAAGGTTACAAATAGGTAACGAACGCTACGCGATGGTGGTGCCGAACGCGAGCCCCAGCAGGTACGTGGCGGCCGCCGCGCCGTAGCCGATCGCAAGCTGTCGGAGCGCGCGCTTGACGGGCGACGCTCCCGACAGCACGCCCACGATGGCGCCGGTGATGACGAGAGCGATGCCGACCAGCGCGGCCGCCCAGAGCACGGCCGTGAGCCCGGTGAGCCCGATCGCGTAGGGCACGACGGGGATCGCGGCACCCGAGGCGAAGAACACGAAACTCGAGAACGCGGCACGCCAGGCGGAGCCCACCTCTTCGTGCTCATCGATCGCGGGTGCGTGGGCACGCGACGCCTCCTCGGGGCGGTCGCTGGCGAGCACCGAGCGGGCGCGCTCGTCCGCCTCCCGAGCGTCCAGGCCCCGGGCGCGGTAGACGAGGGCGAGCTCGTTCGCGTCGAGGTCGAGCGCGGGCAACGCGCCGTGCGAGTCGGGGTCGGGGGTTGACGCTTCGAGCAGTTCGCGCTGCGAGCGCACCGACACGTACTCGCCCGCCGCCATCGACAGGGCACCGGCAAGCAGACCGGCCAGCCCCGTGAACAAGACGACGGCGGGTGCCACGCCGGTCGCCCCGATGCCGAGCACCAGCGCCAGATTCGAGACGAGGCCGTCGTTGGCACCGAACACGGCGGCGCGGAATGTGCCCGCCAGCCGGTTACGCCCCCGCGCGGCGAGCCCGCGCACCACCTCGGCGTGCACACGCTCGTCCGCCGCCATCGCGTCGGTGGCGTGCGCGTCGGCTTCGTAGGGCGACCGCCCCTCTGCTCGCTGGGCGAGCGCGAGGAAGAAGATCGACCCGAATCGGCGGGCGAAAAAACCGAGGATGCGCGTGCGCAGCGAGACTGCCGGCACCGTCTTCGCATGGTCGCCCAGCAGCTCGACCCAGTGCTGCTCGTGGCGGCGTTCGGCGTCGGCGAGCGCGAGCAGAATCTCACGCTCCTCGCCGGTACGACGCTCGGCCAGGTCGCGGTAGACGGCCGCTTCGGCGCGCTCGTCGGCGAGATAGCGCCGCCAGCGACGCAGCTGGGCGCGCGTCGGGGTGAGCTCCACCGCGTTCGTCATGGGGTCATCCTGGCAAAACGCGCGCGTGCGCGCGGTTCGGCGATCCGAAAACGACGCGGTTCCCGGCTCCAGCGCCTACCAGCCCCAGGTGCCGGGGGCTCCCTTGAACGGGCCGACGACGCGGGGGGTGATCCACCCGCCGTAGAAGTCGCCCTCCTGCGCCGTGACCACGTCGCCGTCGAGCGTGCAGCGGTCCATCCGACCGGGGTAGATCGCAACGTGGTCGACGAGCTGCTCAAACCCGCGGCTGGGGCTCGGGTAGTACCAGGCGGCGCGGGCCGCGACAACTTCGCCCGCGACGACGTCCAGGTAGCCGGCCCGGCCCTTGAACTCGCAGAACGACGTCCCCTCCGCGTCGCGTAGCGCGCCCGGCGCAACGTCGGAGCGCGGCACGTAGACCGTTGGCGGGTGGCTGGTTTCGAGGACGCGGAGAGCGCGCGTCGTGTCCACGAGCATCCGACCGTTCAGTTCGACGGTCACGCGCCCGTGCACGGGTTCGACGCGCGGGGGCCGGGGGTAGTCCCACACCGACTCTTGGCCGGGCCCTGGCGTGTCGGGGGTTCGCCTACGCATCAGAACCCGAAGTCCCCGAAGCCGCCGAAGTCGGCTCCGAAGTCGCCGCCCGCGTCTCCGGACGCGTCGAACGCTCCGCCGTCGCTCGCCACATCGCCCCCGGCATCAATCGGCGGCAGGAAGGCCGACACCAGCGCCGAGCCGACGACGTAGCCGGCGACGGTTCCGAGCAGGGATGCGCCGAGCACCTGCCCGAAAACGGGCGCCTGCATCGTGCGTTCCATCGAGCCCGGCTCGCGCATTTCGGCGCGCGTCGCCGCACGCGCGAGCGTGTCGGGGGTGTCGTCCGCCGGCTGCTCGCCTGCGGGGGCGTCCTTGCGCAACTCGTCCAGTAGCAGGGCGCGCTGTTCGGGCGTCAGGCGCTCGAACGCCTCGCGGTGCACCCGCTCGATCGCCTCCGGCGGGGCCGTCTGCAGCAGGTAGCGGTAGCGCTCTACCGCGCGCGCATCGTCACTGCGGGGCGGCGCCGGATGCGGTCCGCCCTCGTCACGGGATGCGCCGAACAATCGGTCGAAGAAACTCACGTCGTGCCTCCGCGTCGGCTGGGGTCAGCCACACGGTACGCAGGAAGTCCTGCGATGCGCTGAGGAAACGATGAGCGACACCCTGGGTAACAACTGGGTCACAGTCGAAGAGGTGTGGGTGCTGTGCACTAGTCTCAGGAGAAGAAAGTTGATGCGCCTCGTGAGTTCAGGGCGTCTTGCAGTACGCAGGTCGTTGCACTCCCCTATGGATTCCGGTTCACGAGTTGGTTCGACTGGTGGTTTCGACAGTCGAAACTCCGTGAAACAAGAAGGAAAGGGAGTTAGTCATGACGACTGGCACCGTTAAGTGGTTCAACGCCGAAAAGGGTTTCGGCTTCATCACCCCCGATGACGGAAGCGCCGACGTGTTCGCGCACTTCTCGGCCATCCAGTCGAGCGGCTACCGCTCGCTCGACGAGAACCAGAAGGTCGAATTCGACGTCGCGCAGGGCCCGAAGGGTCTGCAGGCCGAAAACATTCGCCCGCTGTAAGCAGCACCATCCGCTCGCACCCGAGCAACCCTGACGCGTGAGCCCTCACGGGCGAGCGCCGACAGAAAACCGCCCGTCGACGATGCCGGGCGGTTTTCGCCGTTAACCGGCTTCAGGCCTCCGTGACGAAGTCGATGAGCTCCTCGACGGGGCCGAGCAGCGCGGGCTCGAGGTCGTGGAAGCTGCGCACGCGCGAGAGGATGCGCTGCCACGCGTGGGCGATGTCGGCCTGGTCGTCGTGGGGCATGCCGAGCGCGGCGAGCACCCCCCTCTTCCATTCGAGGTGTCGCGGAACCTCCGGCCACCGCTCGATGCCGAGGCGGGCGGGCTTCACGGCCTGCCAGATGTCCACGAAGGGGTGGCCGACGATGTGCACGCTGCCCCGGGGAACGGTCCGCAGCGCGGCCGACGCGATGCGCGCCTCCTTCGAGCCCTCGACGAGGTGATCGACGAGCACGCCCACCCGACGCCCCGGCGTTGGGGCGAAGCTCGCGAGGCGGTCGGCAAGGTGATCCACACCCTCCAGGTACTCAACAACGACGCCCTCGACGCGCAGGTCGTGGCCCCACACCTTCTCGACGAGTTCGGCGTCGTGACGACCTTCGACCCAGAGGCGGCTCGCCCGGGCCGTGCGCGCGCGCTGGTCGGCGACGTGGAACGACCCGCTGAGCGAACGCGCGCGGCCCGCGGGCGCGGCGACCGTCGGCTCGATGAGGGTCGCGGGTGCACCGTCGACCAGGAAGCCCGGCCCGAGCGGAAATGCCCGGATTCGACCCTGCCGGTACTCCAGGTGCACGTTGCCAACCTCGACGCCGACAACCGCGCCCACGAAGCCCGAGTCGGGAAGCTCGACGACAAGCCCGGGGTCAGCCGGCACCCGCGCGATAGGTGCGCGACCCGCTGACCGCCAGTTGCCGGCGAGCACATCGTTTCCGTAGCGATCCACGCGGAGACGCTACGCGAGCGGTGAGCGCTAGGGTTGCCGCACACGCCGAGCCTCGCCCGCGAAGGAGCCCCATGCGTTTGTCTGCCGACCTGTTCCGCTGGGGTCTCACCGTGTTGTTGATGGTGCCCTTTCTCGCCATCGGCGGCTGGGCGCTGGGCGTGTCGCCACTGCTGTGGGCCGCTCTGATCGCGATTGTTCTCGGCGGCTCGCTTAACGTCGCCGCCGTGGTGCGCGGTGTTCGCCGGGTCAGTGATGGGCGAGCGGTCGACGACATGCTGCGCGCCGTCGACGGGCAGGGTGCCACAGCGCCTGAGCCACTCGAGCCGCGTCAGCGACTGATCTTCCCGGACGAGCCCGACGTCCCCGACGCCTCCGTCGACGAGCGGCGTCTGGCGCGGCGCACCGCAGCCCTCGGCTCGTCGATCGGCCTCGTTGTGCTGGGCGTCGGCGGCGCGCTCATCGCCGCGGTGGCGATTCCCCATGCTCTCAACGGTGACGCTCTGACACTCGGGCAGACGTACAGCCTCTGGGGTGGGGGCAGCGTACTCTTCGTCGTTGGTCTCGGCATCTGGAGCGTGGCCGTTCTCATCGCTGCCGCCGCACTGTGGCTCACCGGTCGTGCCGACGGTCCGGTCGCGAGTCGACTGGCCTCTCCGCGTCGGATTGTCGCGCTGGCAGCGATTGCGGGCGCCGCTCTGATCGTTGGGTGGTTCGCGCCCGCTGCGGCCCCCGGCCTTGCCAGTGCGCTCGGCCCCGGCGTCGCGCTCGGTGACGCTGACGGCTGGCGCTCGGGCTTCGGGCTCGTCGGCGTGGGTCTTTGCTGCGCGGCGATCGCTCTGACGGTGCCGCGCTGGAAGCGGCGGCCTGGCCAATAGACGCTTGACGCGCATCCGGTTATCTGGTTAGTTAGTCATGTAACTAACCGCATAACCGAACGGAGGCGTGCATGGATGATGGGCGACCGATCTTCCTGCAGCTCGCCGAGCGCATCGAAGACGGCATCATCGACGGCACCTACCCCGACGAGGGGCAACTGCCGTCGATCAACGAGTTCGCCGCGTTTCACCGCATCAACCCCGCGACGGCACTCAAAGGCATCACGCGGCTCGTGGATGCCGGCCTCGTTTACAAGCGACGCGGTGTCGGCATGTTCGTGGCGGCCGGCGCTCGCGACCGCCTGCTCGCCGCCCGCCGCGAACGCTTCGCCGACAGCCACATCGCCCCCCTGCTCGCAGAGGCCCAGCATCTCGGGCTCACCACCGACGAGCTCGTCGACTTGATCAGAAAGGACACCCCCTCATGACGCTCACCGTCGAGGCACACGGCCTCACGAAGCGCTACGGAGCATTGCGCGCCGTCAACGACGTCAGCTTCGCCATCCCCGGCGGCAGCATCGTCGGCCTGCTCGGCCGCAACGGCGCCGGAAAGACCACGCTCATGCAACTCATCACCGGCCAAGAGCTCGCGACGACGGGCGAGGTGCGGGTGCTCGGCGAGAACCCCGTCGAAAACCCGCGGGTCATGAGCACGCTGTGCTTCGTGAAGGAGGCGCAGAAGTACCCCGAAGACTTCCGCGTGCGGCACGTCATGTCGGTCGCGCCGCGGTTCTTCCCAAACTGGGACGCCGAGTACGCCGAGCGACTGATCGACGAATTTCGGCTCACCCGCAAGCAGCGCATCAAGAAGCTCTCACGCGGCCAGCTGTCGAGCGTTGGCATCATCGTCGGCCTCGCCTCGCGGGCACCGGTGACCATCTTCGACGAGCCGTACCTCGGGCTCGACGCGATCGCCCGGCAGAACTTCTACGACCACCTGCTCGCCGACTACAGCGACAACCCGCGCACGATCATCCTGTCGACCCACCTGATCGACGAGGTCGCGAACCTGCTGGAACACGCGATCGTGATCGACGACGGACGCATCGTGCTCGACGCACCGGTCGATGAGCTGCGCGCGAGCGCGGTGACGGTCAGCGGCCCGGCGAGCGCGGTCGACACCTTCCTCACCGGGCGCGAGGTGATGCACCACCAGACGCTTGGCGGGCTGGCCACCGCAACGGTCGCCGCCCTGTCGGAGGCCGAGCGTGCATCCGCCGCGGGCGAGGGCCTCGAGGTCGGCCCGGTGTCGCTGCAGCAACTGATCATTCGCCGCTCCGGCGGCTGGACCACCGAGGAGGTGTCGGCATGACCGCTCCAACCACACCCACCATCGACCCCACAACGGATGCTCGGGGCGCCGCCCCCGCAGCGCGCCCGTTTTCGACGCGCATCGGCGCCATCCTGCGCCTGCAGACGGCGAACCTCGCGAACGTCGTCGCGTGGCCGCTCGGCGTGCTCGCGTTCATCCTCCTCGTGAACGTCGGCATCAGCATCGTCATTGAGCAGGCGACGCGGGGTGTGTCGGAGTCGGGCGGCGAGGCCGACATCACGATCACCGTCAACGGCGGCGTTGCATTCTTGTACATCTACATGCTGATCATCGCCGTGCAGGCCGTGAACACCTCGTTCTCGATCGCGCTGGGCTGGGGCGCGACCCGCCGCGACTTCGCGCTCGGCACGCTTGCCTTTTTCGGCATCATGTCGCTCAGCTACGGACTCCTCATCGCCGTCATGGCGGTGCTCGAGGAGGCGACCGGCGGCTGGGGTCGTGAACTGCAGTTCTTCGGTGATCCCGCACTCGGGTTGAACGAGTTCGGCCCGGCGTTCCTGTTCTCGTTCCTGCTGTTGCTGTTGTTCATGAGCATCGGCGGCTCGATCGCCGCCGTCTACGTGCGGTGGCGGGCGACCGGAATGTATGTGTTCTGGGCGGCTCTCGCCGTCGCCGCCGTCGGTGGCGCTGCGCTCATCGGCTACACCGACAATTGGGGCACGGTTGGGCGATTCTTCGTCGACGCGGGAGTGCTTGGCACGGCGCTGTGGACTCTCGTGGTCACGGCGCTCGCCACGCTCACGCTGTATCTCGTGTTGCGCTGGGCAACGCCCCGCGACTGAGCGGCTCAGGGCACCGTCACTCGCGGTGGTCGGCGATCGTGATCATGCCGACCACCGCGAGTTCGCGCATGCGCGGCAGAACCTCGGCGGCCAGGGCCGAGCGATCGACGTCGAGCAGTTCGGCCACGGCATCGACGATGACCCCGAGTGGGAGCTCGCCGTCCGAGGCACCGACGACGGCGCCGAGACCCGTGTCCAGGTCGACGACGCGCCCGAGGCCCGTGCCCTGGACGAGACGCATGACGGTCGGATGCTCGGCCCCCGGCCAGAAGTGGCGCTCTTCCGTGACGTCCGGGGCGACGGTCGCGTGCATCCGAGCGAATGCGACATCGTCGAGCGCAGCGATCTGATCGTGCGCCGCGAAGCCGGCAGCGATGGCGTCGCCGAGTCCGGAGGTGCCGGACGGTGCCGCCGTCGCGACCCGCTCGAATCGACGCAGCCGCGGCGCCAAGGGGTCGGCTGGGCGGCGCACCGTCAGGTATCCGAAGCCGACGTGGGTCACGCCGCGGGCGGCGAAGTCGTCGAGCCACGCCTCGGCGAGCGCCTCGAAGGCCTCGCTCGCGGTGCGCACTCCCCCATCGCGCAGCCAGGTTTCGGCGTACTCGGCCGCGTCTTGCCGCTCGCGCTCGATCACCCAGGCGTCGAGGCCCGCCGCCTCAACCCAGGCACGCACGCGGTCGAGCCCGTCGGCGCCGGCGCGGTACTCCCAGTTGCCGAGCAGGTGGGCGGTTCCGCCCGGCTCGAGGTGGTCGGGCAGCGCGCGAACGAGCTCCTCGACGATGCCGTCGCCCACGCGACCGCCGTCGCGATACTCGAGCACGTCGAGGCCGCGCTCCCGCGGGGTGATGACGAAGGGCGGGTTCGAGACAATCCGATCGAATCGTTCGCCGGTCACGGGGGTGAGCATGTCACCGTGCCGCAACTCGACGTTGTCAACGCCGCTGAGTTCCAGGGTCAGCGCGGCCAGGCGCAAAGCCCGCTCGCTGAGGTCGGTCGCAACGACGCTCGCGGCACTGCGGCGTGCGTGAAGGGCCTGCACGCCGCTGCCGGTGCCGAGGTCGAGTACGCGCCGCGCGGGTGAGGTGGGCACGAGGCCCGCGAGGGTCAGCGACGCGCCGCCCACTCCGAGTACGTGATCGGCGCTGAGCGGCCCGCGGCGCACCATCTCACCGTGGTCCGATACGACCCACCAGTTGACGACGCCGGTGGTGTCGACGGCCGAGTACGGTCGCACCTCGACGAGCGCGCGGCCGTCCGGGCCGAGCAGTCCGCGAGCGCGCAGCTCTGCGGCACCGGTGCGCGACAGGGCACGGTCGATCGCAGCGTCATCCAGCGCCTCCCCGAGCAGGAACAGTCGCGCCAGCACGGCGGCGGGATGCTCGTGGCCGGCAAGCGCGCGCCGCGCCGGCACCGGGTTGTCGCGCGCGAGCGCCGCGTCCGCGACGGGACCCCAGAGACCCTGCAGGCGGTCGACCGTGAAGTCGGCGTCGAGGAGGTCGGCCCGGAGCTCGGAGGTGTGCACCGAGCAAGTCAAACGCATGCGGACCGTTTCGAGAATTCTGGGTATTCCGGGAATAGGCCGGGAGCTTGAGGCGCTATCGTTCCGTGTGCTTCATGCGTACGCATATAAATGCGCGTCGCCAGAGCCCGCTTCACACCGTGACCACCTGACGAAGGAGACTCCGCATGACCATCACCGCCGACATGATCCCCGGGTACCGCACCGGCACGTGGAAGGTTGACCACGCCCACGCCGAGATCGGCTTCTCGGTTCGCCACCTCGCCATCAGCAAGGTGCGCGGAAAGTTTGAACGCTTCGACGCCACCGTGATCGCCGCCGAGAATCCCGCCGAGTCGAGCGTCCACGTCACGATCGACGTGACGAGCATCAACACCGGCAACGAGACGCGCGACGCCCACCTGCGCACGAACGACTTCTTCTCGGCCAGCGAGTACCCGACGATCGAGTTCCGGTCGACCGGCGTGCGCCAGGAAGGCGGAGAGGTGCTGCTCGACGGCGAGCTCACCCTGAAGGGCGTCACCAAGCCGATCACCCTGCGCGGCGAATTCGGCGGCATCGCAACCGACCCGACCGGTGCCGTCAAGGCAGCCGCCAGCGGAACGACCGTGATCAACCGCACCGACTTCGGCGTGACCTGGAACGCCCCGCTCGAGACCGGCGGCATGCTGCTCGGCGAAGACGTCACCCTCATCATCGAGGCGCAGTTCGAGTTGCAGCAGGACGCGGCGTAGCGACCTGCGCCGCCCGCGCGGCGAACAGAGGGGGTGGTGGCCAGCTGGCCACCACCCCCTTTCGTGCGCCGATAGCGATCGTCGCGTCCAGCGGCGAGCATCCTCTCGGAACACTCACGTAGCCTGGAGGCGATGCGTCCCCTCACCGAAGACCAGATTCGCGCGAGCTTCGTCAACGCCCCCGCGGCCGAGCTTCAGCGTATGGAGATTCCTGGCCTGCACGAGACCGTGTGGGAGGAACGCGAATTTCTGGGCTGGCGCGACCCGCAGGGCTCGCTGCGCGGCTACCTCGTCACCTGGGTCGACGACGAGCCGGTGGGCGTCATGGTGCGGGCCGCCTCCGGCGGTCTGCGACCCGGCATCGGTGCGATGTGTTCGCTCTGCCACACCCCGCAGCCCGCGACGCAGGTGCTGATGTTCAGCGCGGCTCGCGGCGGCGCGGCCGGCCGCGACGGTAACTCGATCGGCACTTACATCTGCGCCGATCTCGCGTGCCCCATCATGATCCGCATCTTCCCCGGACAGAGCGAGATGCTGCTGCGGCGCGACGAGTTGGTTGCGCGGCGCAGTGCGGGGCTTAGCGAACGGGTGCGCGCCTTCACGGCCCGCATTTTGGAGACCGCAGAACGCTAGTCGCGGCGCCCGAGGATCGTGATCGGGATCATGAGCGAGAACGTCACCGCGAGGATCCCTGCGAAGAAGAGGAACGGGGCGTACACCTCCGGCACCGCGAACGAGTACGCGAACATCGGGAACGAGGCGAGGAACAACGCGATGGCGGCGATGGCGGGCAGGATCTTCATGGTGCCCCCATTCTGCCAGGTTCTCGCTGGGAACGGGGCACACTGGAGGGCATGACCGTGCTCTCGCGCATTCGCACCGCCGGCTGGGGTGCGCTCGTCGCGCTCGCGCTCGTCGTCATCGCCTTCCTCGTCTGGGCCTACAGCCCCTACCGCGCTGACCGCGCTGCGATCGTCGCGGTGATCGAGGATGCTCGGGTCGACTTCACGACCACCGACGCGGGCATCGTGGTCACCCCGGAGGGGGCCGCGGCCGACGCGGGGCTCGTGTTCTACCCGGGGGCACGCGTCGACCCCTACGCGTACGTGCCGATCATGGCCGAGGTCGCCGCGGTCACGGGACGCGTGGTCGTCATCCCCCTGCCGCCGCTGAACCTCGCGATCGCCGACACGCGTCCGCTGTCCACGTTCACGGCGGCGGCACCCGGGGTGAGTTCGTGGGCGGTCGGCGGCCACTCGCTGGGTGGCGTGCGAGCCTGCCTGGTCGCCGCCGACGGCGGGATCGACGGCCTCTTCCTGCTCGGCAGCTACTGCGCGAACGACCTGAGCGCAGCACCCCTCACCGCGGTGAGCGTGGAGGGCGCGAACGACGGGCTGAGCACGCCCGCGCAGATCGATGCGGCCACCGAACTGTTGCCGGCGTCGGTGACGCGGGTGAGCATCCCGGGGGCGAACCACGCGAGCTTCGGCGACTACGGCGCGCAGAGCGGCGATGGGCCGCTCGAGGTCGACCGGGCCGAGGTGCGCGCGGCGGTCGCCGAGGCCGCACTGCTGCTGCCTTAGGCGCGCGAGAATCCCAGCACGCACCGAGCGCCGCGGCCTACAATCGGCGTCGCAGGGCGAGAGGCAAAGGCGGTGACAGCATGAGCATGGACCACCCTTCGGTCAACGCGCCGACGTGGTCGTTCTGGCGCTTGTTCAGCATGCTCAGCCTCGTTGGCTCGGCCGGCTGGACGCTGAGCCGCCCGCTCGTCATCGCCGACAATCCAGAGCAGATGCGCGAGCTGTACCTGATCATCGCCTCGACGGTCGGCGGCGCCGCGATCGTCGTCGTCGGCGCGCTGCTCGCCGGCGGCGTGCGCATGGGCATTGCGGAGGCGGGCCGCCTGGCGGCCGCGCCGTCCGCGATTCGCGCCGCCACCGCATCCTTCACTCCGACCCGCATCGGCATGCGCACGTTGGCGCTGCGCTACAACCTGCGCCCGCAGCGCGTGTTCTTCCTTTCCTGGGCGCTCGTCGAGGTCGACGAGTCGGGTGTGAGCATCCGGCGCGCGAACGAGGAGGCCGACGTCGTGCTGCACATCCCCGCCTCTCGCATCACGAACGTGCGTTTGGGCGCCATGACCGACAGCCTCATCCGCGTTCCGACGCTGAACGTCGAGGTGGGCCCGTCTGACGAGTCGGCGGTCGTGCCCATCGCGCTGCTCGCCGGGCCGACGAAGGCGCTGCCGCTGATCGAGCGCGAGCTTTTCGTCGCCGAAGCGCGGCGCCTGCTCGGGCTCGAAGTGGCCCCGTAGTCGACGAAACCGCCTCGTCTTCCCCCCTTTCGCGTCGCAAACACCGAAAGACCCTGGCCGAACTCAGACGCACCCGCCACACTGGGGACTCGACCGAGGAGGGGGGCGCGTGCTGACGACGCGTGTGGGCGAAGTGGTGCGGTGGGACAACGACCGCGGCTTTGGCTTCATCGCGCCCGACGACGGCGGCTCCAACGTGTTCGTCCACGTCTCTGACCTCGCGCCCGGCTCGCCGCGGCCGCACGTCGGCGACCGAGTCGACTACGCGCTCGAACGCGACGATCGCGGTCGGATGCACGCGGCGCGGGTCGCCGTGCACGGTGCGGCCGACGAGAGGGTCGCGCCCGTTCGGCGCCGCCCGCAGCGCTGGAGCGTCATCGAGATGCTCGCGGTGCTGGGTTTTGCCGTCATGCTCGCGACCGGGGTGCTGCTGTACGACATGAGCATCACCATTCCGCTCGTCGTCGGCCTCATCTCGCTCGTCACCGCCTTCGCCTACGCAGACGACAAGCGGCGCGCCGAGGAGGGCCGCTGGCGCACCTCCGAAAGCTCGCTGCTGTTGCTCTGCCTGCTCGGCGGCTGGCCCGGCGCGATCGCCGCCATGCGGTGGTACCGGCACAAGACGACGAAGGCGAGTTTCGTCGGCGCCTTCTGGGTGACCGTGTTTGTCACCCTCATCGCCTTCACCCTGATCGCCTTCCCCGCTGCGCGCGAGGCGGTCATCACCTCGCTTGAGCTGATGTCGGGCGGGGCGTAGCGCTCTCCACCGCCAGGTGCACTCCCGCCTCGATGAGGTCGTCCGTAATGGGGTCCCCTGTGACCAGGGCGCGGTGCATGAGGGGTCCTTCGATGCGCGCCACAACGCCCTCGAGCGCGTCGCCGTCGAGCCCGGCGCGCCGCAGCACTACGCGCAGTGGTTCACACCCCTTACTGGTGAGTCGGCGACGTACCCGCGCCGCGTCAGCGTCAACGGCTGCGCGCTCGCCGAGCGCGTGAAGGATGTGCGCGAGCGGGCCGCGCTCGAGCGCATCGCGTAACTGGGTCAGGTGTGCCCGCACATCAGTGGCAAGGTCACCGGTTGGTGCATAGGTGGGATAGCTTGCGTCGCCGAGAGCGTCGACCACCAGCGCTTCCGCTGTCGGCCAGTGCCGGTAGATCGTGCGCCGGCCAAGGCCGGACTCTTCCGCGACCCGCGTCGGCGTCACCGCCGCGAGCCCTTCGCTCAGCAACAAACGGAGCGCGGTGCGCAACGCCGTCTCGCGTGTACGGGTGATTCGAGCATCCACAGCACACTCCCAGTTGTGACTCGATGTGTGTCAATTTACGCTATGACACATGATGAGTCACAAAATAGCGGATGCCCGCACCTGGTTCGCGAGGCTCGCTACAGACAACACTCGCGAGTTTTGGGCTCGCGAGAAGGAGGCCTACCGCACCGACGTTCGCGAGCCTTTCGACGCACTCCTGGCGGCCGCCGACCCCGAGCACCATGCCGAGTGGAAGGTGTACCGCCCACACACCGATACACGGTTTGCGCCGCAGTCGGCGCCGCTCAAGACCTTCATCGGCGCCGTGCACATCGAGCCCACCGGGGTAGGCCGGTATTTGCAACTGTCGAACGACGGGGTGATTGCGGCGTCGGGCTCCCCCTACTTCGCGCCCGACCAGCTCGCGTTGTGGCGCGAGGCTGTCGCCGACGAACGGGGACTGACGCTCATCGCGGCACTGGAAAGTGCGCGTGAGGCCGGTCTCGAGCCCGGCCCTGGGCGTGCACCAACCCTGAAGACCGTGCCGCGGGGAATCCATCCTGCGCATCCCCGTGCGTGGCTCCTGCGATGGAAGGGCATCGAAGTAGTGCGCCAGATCGAGGAGCCCGACACTGACATCGTCACGGAGGTGCGTTCAGCGTGGAACGCGGGTGCCGCGTTGCGCGAGTGGATTGTGCTCCATGTCGGGCCGAGCGCCATGGAGCGTCCGCGCCGCTGAACGGCACACCCGTCCGCGCCTGTGCATTGACGAGAGCGTTAGCGGCCACCGTCGAGGCGGCGTGAGCGCTGGTCCAGCCCCAGTTCGCCGTACGGGTAGTCGGGGGCGCGCACAGCGCTTGCTGTGTCGAGCCGCGCGCGCTGGTCGGCGCTCAGAGTGAGGGATGCCGCCGCCATGTTGGCCTCCAGCTGGTCGACCGTGCGGGCGCCGAGAATCACCGAGGTGACGGCGGGCCGGTCGACGAGCCACGCGAGCGCTACCTGCGCGGGGCTCGCGTCGACCTCGGCGGCGACGGCGGTGAGCGCGTCAAGAACGGCCCACGTGCGGTCGCTGCCCGCCTTCCGGTCGTAGGCCTCCATGCCGCGGTCGGGGTTCTCACCGAGCCGGGTCGCACCGCTCGGACGCGTGTCTCGCGCGTACTTGCCGGTCAGCCAGCCGCCGGCGAGCGGGCCCCACGGCAGCAGCCCCACGTCGTAACGTTCTGCCGCAGGGACGACCTCGAACTCGAGCTCGCGGGCGAGCAGGTTGTACTGCGGCTGCAGAGTGACCGGCTGCGGAACGCCCATCGCACGGGCGGTGTGCACGATCTCGGCGAGCTGCCACCCTGTGAGGTTCGACCAGCCGTAGTACGCGATGTCGCCGGCCCGAATCGCGTCGTCGGCAAAGCGCAGTGTCTCCTCCACGGGCGTCAGCGGGTCCCACGCGTGGAACTGGTAGAGGTCAACGTGGTCGACGCCGAGGCGCTCGAGCGACGCGGCGAGGGCGCGGCGCAGGTGACGGCGGCTCAGGCCGACGTCGTTGGGGCCCTGTCCCATGGGGAAGCGGCCCTTCGTGGCCACGATCATCCGATCGGCCGCGTCGGGGTTGGCGGCCAGCCACCGCCCGACGATGCGCTCGCTCTCACCGGCCGAATACACGTCGGCCGTGTCGATGAGGGTGCCGCCCGCCGCGGCGTAAGCGTCGAGAATCGCGTGGCTCGTCGCCTCGTCGCTCTCGGCCCCGAAGGTCATGGTTCCGAGGGCGAGGTCGCTGACGGCGGTTCCGCTGTGTCCGAGAAGTCGTTGGCGCATACCTCGACCCTAACGACGGATGCACCGGGTTAGGCTGACAGGCTGGCGCGACCGCGTCACGCACCACGTGTTGTCTGGGGGTCACCATCAGCGAGTCGAATCCGCCCACCGGACCCATCGAGGAGGTGCGCCCGTCGGCCGCGTTGCCGGCGCGCGGCGGGGCGCGAGGGCACCTCGTCGACCTGCGACCGCTGACCGAGAGCCCCGCATTCGCGCGGATGTGGATCGGCGGGTCGATCACGGGCATCGGCAGCCAGATGACGATCGTCGCCGTCGGCCTCGACATCTACGCCCGCACCCAGTCGACCTTCGCGGTGTCGCTCGTCGCCGCCTTCGCGCTCGGCCCCATGATCCTGTTCGGCCTGTACGGCGGGGTGCTCGCCGACAGCTTCGACCGCCGAAAAGTCGCCCTTCTCTCGGCGACGGTCGCCTGGGCGACCACCGCGGGACTCGCCGCCTTCTCGTGGTCGGAGGCCGAACCGACGTGGCCGCTGTACGCCCTGATCACCGTCAACACGGTCGCCTCGACCATGGTCGGCGTCGCGCGCCAGGCCATGGTGCCGCGCCTCATCCGCCGCGAACTGCTGCCCGCCGCCGGCGCGCTCGGCGGCATCAGCGGCGGCCTCATGCTCACGGTCGGCCCGGCCCTCGCGGGGGTTCTCATCGCCACCGTCGGATTCGCTTGGACGTACACAATCGACGTCGTCCTCTTCGTCGCCGCCTTCTACGGCCTGTGGACGTTGCCGTCGCTGCGCCCCGAGGGCACCCCCGGCAGGCCCGGGATGCGCGCCGTCATCGACGGGGCCCGATTCTTGAAGCGGGCCCCGAACATCCGTGCCTCCTTCCTGCTCGACATCTTCGCGATGACGTTCGGCAACCCCCGGGTGCTGTTTCCCGCAATCGGCGCGGTGCTGATCGGCGGCGGCGCCATCACGGTCGGGGTGCTGACCTCGGCCGTCGCCGACGGCACGCTCGTGCTCGGCATTTTCTCGGGGAAGCTCGGCGCCGTGCGCCGCCAGGGACTCGCCGTCGGGGTCGGCGTCGGGGTCTACGGCGCGACGATCCTCCTGCTCGGGGTCGTGCTGCTGCTCGCCGCACTCAGTCCCGTGGCGGTCAGCGAGAGCCTCGACGACGTGAACTGGGTGGCGCTGATCGCCGCGTGCATCCTGCTGGCGGCGTCCGGCGCGGCCGACTCGGTCAGCATGATCTACCGCAACACGATGCTTCAGGCGAGCGTGCCCGACCAGATGCGGGGGCGCCTGCAGGGGCTGTTCACGGTCGTGGTCACCGGCGGCCCCCGCGTCGGCGACCTGTACGTCGGTGTGCTCAGCGTGACGGCGCTCTTGTGGTTCCCGCCGCTGCTCGGCGGGGTCGTGATCATGGTGGCCGCGGCCGTCATCCTGCGCGTGCAGCGCACCCTGCGCGCGTACGACGCTCTCGACCCGCAGCCGTAGCGTCACACACGCTCTTGACCCGCGCGGGCTTCCGCGCGACGCTGGTGCCGAGCGACGGATTCCCGACCGGCGCACGCTGGGAGCACGACCATGACGACGACCCTTCCCCACCACGACGATCGGCTCTACCTGACCGACAGCGGGCTCGAAACCACCCTGATCTTTCACGACGGTATCGACCTGCCCGAGTTCGCGGCGTTCCCGTTGCTCGAGACCTCCGGGGGACGCCGGCGGCTCGACGCCTACTTCGACGCGCACCTCGACGTCGCTCGCCGACACGGCACCGGCTTCGTGCTCGAATCGGTGACGTGGCGCGCGAACCCCGACTGGGGAACGGTGCTCGGCTACAGCGCCGATGCCCTCGCCGACGCCAACCGCGAGGCCATCGCCCATCTGCGCGAGGTGCGTGACCGGCACCCCGATCTGGCCGACCGGATCGTCATCAGCGGATGCGTCGGACCGCGCGGCGACGGCTACGTCGCCGACGACGCGATGACGGCCGAGGAAGCGGCCGGCTATCACCGCGTGCAGATCGCCGCGCTTGCCGACGGCGGGGCCGAGCTCGTCACGGCGCTCACCATGACCTCGCCGGCTGAAGCAACCGGGGTCGTGAGCGCGGCGGTCGACGTCGGAATCCCGGTGGTCATCTCGTTCACGGTCGAGACCGACGGGCGCCTGCCTTCGGGCGACACCCTCGTCGACGCGATCGACGCCGTTGACGCGGCGACCGGCTCCGCGGCCGAATACGTCATGATCAACTGCGCGCACCCCACGCACTTCATCGACGCCGTTGACATCGCCCACCCGGCGCTGACGCGCGTGCGGGGCCTGCGGGCGAACGCGTCGACCATGAGCCACGCCGAACTCGACGCCGCTGACGAGCTCGACAGCGGCGACCCCGACGACCTCGGGGCGCGCTATGCCGCAGCGCTCGACGTGCTCGGCGAGCTCACGGTGCTGGGCGGATGCTGCGGAACCGACATTCGCCACATCGAGGCGATCGGGCGCAGCTGCGCTCCGCGCTTCCCCCGCGGCTGACGCGCAGCGGCGCCGGTGGGTCGCCCCCTGGGCGCGGCCTGGGCGCCTCCCGGGCGCGGCGTGGAAGGATGGCCCCGCCCCGACCGCCGATCAGCAGGGAGCACCATGGCTGAGACACCCGAGAGTCGCGTCGCCGTCTACATCGACTTCGACAACATCGTCATCTCGCGATACGACCAGGTGCACGGCCGCGGCGCCTGGCGCAAAGACAACGTCTACCGGCTCGGCCCGGGCCTCGAGGGCGCCGACGCCGAGCTGAAGAAGAAGATCGAGGCGGCGACCGTCGACATCGGCGCGATCATCGACTACGCGACGAGCTTCGGCACGACGGTGCTCAGCCGGGCCTACGCCGACTGGTCGATCGGGGTGAACGCCAGCTACCAGGGTCAGCTCATGGAACGCGCCGTTGACCTCACGCAGTTGTTTCCCGCGACGAAGCAGATGAAGAACGGCGCCGACATCCGGCTCGCCGTTGACGTGGTCGAAGACCTCTTCCGGCTCCCCGACGTCACTCACGTCGTCATCGCGGCCGGCGACAGCGACTACATCGCGCTCGCGCAGCGCGCGAAGCGGCTGGGCCGCTACGTGGTGGGTGTCGGCGTTGCGGGCGGCACGAGCAAGTCGTTGGCCGCCGCGTGCGACGAATTCGCCGACTACGACGCGATGCCCGGCGTACGGCCGGCCGCGCGAGCCGCCGTCGCCGAACCCGACGAGGCTCCCCCGCGCTCGCGGCGCGCCTCCCGCGGCGCCGACGAGACCGCGCCGACCAAGAAGACGGATGCCCGTGACGACTCCGCGGGCAAGGCGGAGACCGCGACCGGCAAGAAGGCCTCCAGCCAGCTGCTCGTTCGCGCGCTGGAGCTCATGCACGAGCGCGACGACGAAGACTGGCTGCACACCTCCGAGCTGAAGCGCCAGATGGTGCGCCTCGACCCGGCCTTCAATGAGAAGGCCATCGGGTACTCGACGTTCGGCGACTTCCTCGCCTCGCGCGCGAACATCGCCGAGCTTGACGACTCGAACGCCCAACTACACAAGGTGCGCCTGCGGCGCGGGGAGGACCGCTGACCATGTTCCGACGCCGACCACCACTGCCGCCCGTCGAGCCGGGTCGTTCCAGCCTGACCGCCATGTGGACCGACCGCCTCGGCGTGCTCGGCATCCGCAGCCTGCAGATTCTGCTCGTGCTCACCCTCTCGACGGTCACCGTCTGGGCGCTGCTGCAGGTCAGCATCGCCGTCATCCCCCTGCTGCTCGCGCTGATCATCGCCGCCGCCTTCAACCCCCTGATGCGGTGGATGCGCAACAAGGGGGTTCCCGACATGGCCGCCGCGTGGATCGCCCTGCTCGGGGCGCTCTCCGTGCTCGGCGGCATCATCTGGGCGATCGTCATCGCCGTGCGCAGCCAGTGGGAGGACCTGGTTTCGCAGGCCGCGGAAGGGTTCAGCGAACTGCTCGAGCTGCTTCAGGGCCTTCCGTTCGCGGACGAGTTTGTCGCCGACTTCGACCTCGACGAGGCGCTCGATCAGCTCGTCGACTTCGTGACGAGCGCGCAGTTCGGCTCGGGCGCGCTCGCGGGGGCGACCGCCGTCGGCCAGTTCTTCGCGGGCCTCGCCCTGTTCATCGTCATCCTGTTCTTCTTCCTGAAGGACGGGCCGAGGATCTGGGCGTTCTTCCTGAAACCCTTCGAGGGCGAGCGCTTCCGCCGCGGCGAGCGCGTCGGTGCGGTGTCGGTTGCGACGCTCGGCGGCTACATCCGCGGCACGTCGATCGTCGCGCTCGCCGATGCGGTCGGCATCGGCCTGGGTCTCTGGATTCTCGGGGTGCCGCTCGCGCTGCCGCTTGCCGTGATCGTGTTCGTGACCGCGTTCATCCCGATCGTGGGTGCGACGCTCGCCGGCACGCTCGCAGCCCTTGTCGCACTCGTGACGAACGACCTCGTCACGGCGTTGATCGTCGTCGGCATCGTCGTCTTGGTGAACCAGCTCGAGAGCAACTTCCTGCAGCCGATCGTCATGGCGCAGACGCTCAAGCTGCACCCGCTGGTGATTCTGCTCGCCCTCTCGGTCGGCACCATCACGGGCGGCATCGTCGGCGCGATCCTGTCGGTGCCGATCGCGGCGACCGCGTGGGCGATCGTGAAGGTGTGGGATCGGCGCGACCCGGCGCTCGAACACGAGGGCAGGCCGCGGGTTCCTGCGCCGTAGTGCCGCGTCGGGGCGGGAGTCAGTCGCTCGTCGGGTAGTGCTCGGCGAGTTCGGCGATCACCTCGTCGGTCGTGCGCACGGTCGCGAACTCGCCGTGCAGGCTCGCGGCCGCGGCCCGCGCGACCTCCGCCGCCGGAATGACGGTTCCGTCGGGCAGCTGCCGGTCGTGGCAGTGGGTCGCGTCGAGCACGAAGTCGACCGCGTAACCGAGGTTCGCGGCCATGCGGGCCGTCGTCGAGCAGCAGTGGTCTGTCGTGATGCCGCAGATCGTCACGGCGCTCACCCCCTCCGCCTGAAGCCAGTCGTGCAGGTTCGGGCTGCCGTAGAAGGCCGAGTTGACGGTCTTCGTGACGAGCAGGTCGTGCGGGCCGTCGACGCCGTCGTGGAAGGCGTTGCCGGGTGTGCCGGGCGCGAGCGGCGAGCCCTCGATGACGGAGTCGTGGCGCACGAGCACGACGAGCAGCCCGGCGTCGCGCCACGCCTCCAGCAGTCGGGCGATGTTGCGCTCGGCGTCCGGGTTGTCGCGCGGACCCCAACTCGGGTCGAGGAATCCGCGCTGCGGGTCGACGACGACGAGGGCGCGGTCAGGGATGCTCGCGGTCACTCCTCGAGACTACGCGCGGTCGCCGCTCGGCTCGCCTGGCGACAGCTCGTCGTCCGACAGCAGCGCCGCCACCCCGCCGTCGGGGTGCACAAGCGCCCCCGGCCAGGGCAGGATCGCGAGCAGCAGCGCAAGCGCCGGCGCGAGCACCGCCCACGCGGCGAGGTCGTGGGGCAGGACACCGGGAGGCGGCATCAGCTGGGTTGCCGACACCGCGCCGACGGCGGCACCCACAGTGACGGCGATCATGCCTGTCTGGGGCTTCAAGTCTTCCGTGCGCGACACGATGCCGCCGACGACCGCGCCGGCGAGGGTGATCGGCAGAAGCCACGCCGTGCCGACGACGAGTCGCGACACACCCTCGACGACCTCCGCCGTGCCGACCGTGCCGGGCGAAAAAACGAGGGACGGGAGCAGTCGAAGCACCGCCACGATCGTTGCGACGGCAAAGGCAAGAACGGTCGCGCCGAGCACGTAAAGGGAGGCCGCGGGAACGGTGGAGAGCCGTCGAGAAGCGGGAGGCGCATCCACGCTTGTCGAGATTTCTTCTACGGCCACGACGCGAGACTAACCCAGACAGACCAGTAGGTCACGTAAAAACTATGTTGCGTGACCGTTCGTGTCTGGGCTGGGCGTGGGAACGACGTGAGCGAGCCCTTGGAGGGCGTGACGAGCATCCTGTCGTCTGCCTAGCGTGGAGTCATCTCACCGAAGGAGGAGACACATGACGTACGACCTGACCGGCAAGAAGGTGGCCTTTCTGCTGACCGACGGATACGAGGACAGCGAGCTCACCGAGCCCTGGAAGGCGGTCACCGAGGCGGGCGCCAGCGCGCTACTCGTGTCGCCGAAGCCCTCGGAAGTGACGGGCAAGAAGGGGCACACGCAGGCGGTGGATGCTGTGGTCACCTCCGTCGACGCGGAGCACTACGACGCGCTCGTCTTGCCCGGCGGCGTCGTGAACGCTGACCACCTGCGCATGGACGAGGCGGCCGTGAAGTTCACCAAGGACTTCTTCGAGCAGGGCAAGCCGGTGTCGGTGATCTGCCACGGAGCGTGGATCCTGATCGAAGCCGACGTGGTGCGCGGACGCGAAATCACCAGCTACCCGTCGCTCAAGACCGACCTCATCAACGCGGGAGCGAGCTGGGTCGACGAGGAGGTCGTGGTCGACCAGGGCCTCACCTCGAGCCGCACCCCCGATGACCTGCCCGCCTTCTGCGCGAAGACAGTGGAAGAGATTTACGAGGGCGAGCACGCGGGACAGACCGCGTAGCGGTCGCGCCTGTCGCTGCTTGATGCTGCGGGCCGCATCCTTACGGGGTGCGGCCCGTTTCTATGTTCTCCGATGTCGGGTCAGGAACGGTCGCCGCGAACTCGCGGCGAGCGGACGCGAAGCCGGCAAACCAAGGCGCGACCGCACCGGCGGCCAGCGCCGGCCCGGCAATCAGGGGTACGGCGAGGACGAGTGGATCGGTCAAACCCTGGACGATGTCGCCGCCGGTGAAGCTCGCCAGGCCGATGAACGTCACGGTTGTGACCACCACTGCGATGACCGTGAAGCGCAACCAGGCGCGCCGGGTGTGCCTTGACACGATGTGGCCGACGATCGCCGCGATACCGACCGGCACGATCGTCAAGGCGAGGATCATCGGGGTGGCCCACAGGGCAGCTGCGGCGCCCTCATTCCAGTCGCCAAAGAGGACGCCGGCGACGGCAAGTGACACGACCCAGGCGGCGGCGAGGGACACGAGAATGAACCACAGGGTTCCGCCCGCGGCGGGCGGCTCCCCGTCGGGGCTGACCGAGGAAGCAGGCGTGGTCACGGGCCTACTTTAGGCCTGCTTAGGCGATGAAGTCTCTATTTTTTGATCCAGGAGTCGGTCGACACGGGTGGACGCGAAACCGTACCGCCACGGAGCGAGCGCGCCACCTGCGAACGCGAGCGCGATCAGGACGATGATCGCCACGAACCCTGCGATACCGGCGGGTGGCCATCTCAGCTCCACCAGCACAGGAACAGTGACGAGGGACACGGACAGCGTGAGTCCACCGACGATGATGAGGGCTCGCACACGTGTGGTCGATGCTCGTCGGGAGAGCTGGGCGAACGCCACGGCAGTCAAGGTGGCGAGGGCGCTCACGAGCAGCGTGGCGGCCGCCGCGATCGCAACCAGCCAACCGATGGCGAACACGCCCTCGGGAGCGATAGGAGTCACGACGGTCGCGACATATACCGCGAAGACCGCGCCGACCACCATCGCCGAAGCTATCGACACCACCGTGTACCCCTGCCACGTCGCGTGCCGAGGACCGTCGGTCGCCGCGCCCGGCGACACCGAGGCGCGGACATTGCGAACCGAATCGAAGCGGCGGGGGGCGAAGCCCCCGAACCACCGTGACGTCGCCACGACCCCCAGAGCGAACCCGACGACGATGTCGAACACCATGAATGGAACAGCGGGGCCAAGGTTTCCCGCGTGGGCCGACAGCAGGAGCTTCATGCCCACCGAGGCCACCATGAACGCTAGCGCCACGGCGAGCGCTCGGAAGACTAGGCCGGCCTGGCGTCGGCTGAAGACTGAGCCGACGGCGACCGCTGCCAGCACCGGGAGGGCGACCATGAAGAGCGTCTGGATCGCCAGAGTCAGGAGACCCACCATGACGAGGAACAGGCTCATCCCCGCTTCCGGCACTGGGCCACTCCCCTCAAGCGAGAGAAGGATGGCCGCGACGGCTCGCTGCGCGACAACGACGCCCAGTATCGCGAACACGGTGAACCATGCCTGGCTTAGCGCCATCGAGGGTGGCCGCCCGTCGACTCGCGGGGAATCCGTCACGGCATCAGCGTATCCGGATGAGTCGATCACTCCTCGAGAACATTCCCGCCTCAAGACCGTGGGGATGCGCATCCTGGACAGCGCGCAGAGCGGTCACCGATTGCGCGTTCACTGCGGCGCCCACTCGGCCTCCGACCACAGGATGCGCCGCAGGAGGGGCCGCTCGATGGTGCTCCACAGCGTGGAGATGACCAGGTAGATGGCCGCACCGAGCGGCACGACGAGTGCGGGAACGATGGCGACGAAGGGCAGCACGCCGAGCGCGCGCGTGACTCCGGCGGGCATGTCGGCTGCGGGCAGCCCCCGCTGCAGTCGCGTCATCGTCCGGCGTTGCACCCAGCCGGCGACACTCAGCGAGGCGACGACTCCAGCGGCCAGCAGCAGGGCTGCCCCGGCCCCCGTGAGCGCGGCGGCGCCAAGCGGCTCGGCGAACGACACCCCGGCGAGCGTGTATCCCACGAGCGGGTTCGGCTCGCCGTCGAGAGTTGCGGCGATCAGGGCCAGGTAGAGCACCGAGACTATGGGCGCCTGGGCGAGCATCGACCCCATTCCGGCGAGCGGCGACACGCCAGCGTCGCCGTAGAGCTGCATGGTGCGCTTCTGCAGCTCTTCGGGCCGCTTCTTCCAGCGCGCGCGGAGGGCGGCGAGCTGTGGGGCGAGTCGCCGCCTTGCCCCCTCAGCCCGCGTCATGCGCACGTCGAGCGGGATGAGTGCGGCGCGCACGACGAGGGTGATGGCGGCGATGACGAGCGGGGCGGAGGAGGCGTCGAGAGCGGGGTCGAGCATCCCGATCAGTGTGTCGATGCCGCGGGCGGCGACGGTGATGAGGGGGCCGACAAGAAAATTGGTTGAGGGGTCCATGAGCTGTCCGTTCGCGTGAGAGGTCGGTGGCGGCGTCTGGCCACCGGATGCGCGAACGACGACACAGCCCCGGCGGGGCGAGCGGGCGCGGCAGGTCAGGCGGCCGGAATGGCGACGCCCGGCGCGCGCGACAGCGGCCGACCGGCGGTCAGCGGATGCGCGGGCTCGGCCTGGCAAGACAGCGACTCGCGATGGGCGCGCGATCGCGCCCCGACGGCGAGTTCAGCGTGCGGAATCGCCGTGACGGCCCCGCGGCTGGCGACCGCCGCGGTTGCGATCACAAGAAGGCTCGCTGCAATGCTGGCGGCCGCTGCGATCGGTGCCGCCTCCCCCACTGCCGTCGATATGGCGAGCGCGAGAGTAATCCCGAGCGCGCCGAACGACGCCCAAAGGGTGCGCGTCAACGACTCGGCCATGAGGTCATCGTACGCCGGAGTGCTCGGACGCCGCCGGGTCGATCGGCCGAGCGAAGCCGTAGCGCCAGGGGGCGAGCGCCCCGCCCGCGAGCGCGAGAGCCGTGCCGACGATCACCAGCGCCGTGAGGCCGACCGTTGGCCCCTGCCCGTAGATCGCCAGGGTCGGCGGCAACACGACCACGCCCACCCCTCCCGCGACGCCGCCGGCGATTATCGCGGCGCGACCGACCACCGTCGACGCGCGCTCGGCGACGCGGGCGAACCCAACCGCGGTCAGCACGATGAGCGAGCTCGACACAGCCGACACGAGAAACCCCACGATGAAGGCGAGGATCGTCGGAAAGACCGGAGCGAACATGAAGCCGCCGGTGGCCGCGACCGTGCCGACGATGACCACGCCGGAGGCGAGCGTCCCTACGCCGATGCAGTACAGCGCGAAAGGCCCCCAACGCTCCGGATGCTCAACGATCGCTGGCCGGTCGCGCCACTGCGCGAGGGTCACGCGGCGGCCACCGGCCCCACGTCGTAGCGCCGCGAGGCGAAGCCGCCCCTCCAGGGCAGCACGGCACCGAGGCCGAGCAGCAGCCCGGCGCCCACGGTCATGGCGATGTAAGTGGGAACGAGGCCCTGATCCCACTCATTGCCGCGCCAGGTGAGGGCGATCGGCACGACGAAGGCGGTCATACCGGCGCTCGCGATGACGAGGCCCCGCACCCAGAGGGCGGGCACGCGGCGGGCGACGACGCTGCCTACGATGAGCGCGACGACCGCGGGAATGCCGACGTTCACGAGCATCAGCGGTAAGAACATGGCGGCGCTGGTGAGCGCGCTGAGAAAGAAGACGAACGAGAACGCGCCGTCGACTGAGCTGAACGCGTTCATCACCGACCAGGTCACGCCTGCGATTAGCCAGGCAGCTCCGACGGCAGATGCCACGTACAGCACACGACCGCGCCCCTTCCGCGGCGCAGCCACCGGGGCGTCAGTGGGCGTGGGCGTGGGCGTCGCGGCGGTCGTCATGGGCTCACCCTAGACCCGACGAGGCGATGATGTCTCGAAAATTATGGGCGAGCATCCACGAGGTCGAGGTGGATGCGCGGGCGGGCCACTCCCAGAGCTCGGCGTCGAAGACGTCGTCGGGCATGTAGTTGGCGTGCCGTCCGCGTATCAGTCCTCGGCGGCAAGAGTGGCCGCATAAAGACATAGGCGCGCATGGAAAAGCCCTGTAGACATGGTCAAATCAAGATCGAGCCGTTCTTCCACCCGTGCAAGGCGCGAGGCGACGCTGCTGTGGTGCATGTGCAAGAACTGACCAGCCATGCGAAGAGACCCGCAGGTGAGGTACGCCTCGAGAACGTCGAGATCAATCGACCCGGACTCGTCGTCGGCCCACCCTTGAACGATTCGCACACGCGGGTCGGTGAGCCATTGCTCCGGGGAGACGTGCACTAACTGGGCAACCGGACCAAGCTCTGCCGCATCCACAATCGAGACCCCAGACGCCCGACGCCGCGCGAACCGCAATCCGGTTCGAGCCGATTGCCATCCGCTTGGGGCGTCGAGAGCCGGCCCGGCGACTCCGATTCCGCACCGAATCCGTGCCGTTGGATCAATGCGTCCGGCTGTGATGCTCATGCGCACCACTTCCGCGCATGCGCCGCTCTCTCGGCCTGGAGGCAATTGAACAATTACCGCCCCGAGCGACCCGAGGCGTGCACCCCGCGCCCTCGCTCTGGGAGACAACTCACGAAGGATTTCCTCGATGTGCGATCCGACGCCCTCACCCTCATAGTTGTCGTCTACCGCGATCATGACGGAGTGAGCATCCGGGATGAGCCCGAGGCGCCGCAGTGCAACACTGCGTTCAGCCAGCGGTTCGCGACCTGACAGGATCACCTCTAGCGCTGCTGGATCAGACAAGACTGCCGGCTCAGGCGCTTTGTGCTCACGCGCCGCCGTTGCCACCGCGAGTGCGAACCTCTCGAGAATTAGGTCATCGAGCGGCTGAGCATCGCCTTCACGCTCGAGCCAGACGGTCGTCTGCGCAACGGCGTGTTCACGTCTGCGCCCTCCGGTGAGTTCCCCCTGACGCGCGCCGGTTGGATCGAATCGCCGAGTCGTGCCATCGGCGAGGGTTGCTCCCGCGGTGGCTTCAGCAATCGCGGCTGCCCCTCGAACGATCATGTCGGGCGAGGCGGATCTCATGGCCAGGGCGTCAAAATATGCGATGACCCGGAGCGCCGCTTCGGTCCCCGAGTCCATGCTCGAAAGCTTCAGAATGAGGGCTCTCATGGTCAGTTCCCCCGATCGCGACGTTGCGTCATGAGGTCGAGATGTCCTCTCCTCCCAAGAGCCTTCGCCTCAGAATCGCGAGCTCCTCCGCAGATTCGCGTCGCGAGACCTCGGCATAATTGAGCGCCGACGATCCGTGAAAAGTGCCGGGAAACAGATGAAGCTCGAGCCGCACGTCGTCGTGCAGGAGTCTACGGGCGAGCTCGAGACCCTCGTCTCGAAGTGGGTCGAACTCCATGAGCGCGAGGTAGGTCGGCGGCAGACCTACGTAGCTGTCGGACCGCGCCGGCGCGGCGTATGGCGGCACGTCACTCGACCCCGGCTCAATCTCGCCGAGGTAGTGCCGCCAACTGATCACTGCATCGCCGCTCGTGAACCCCGGTGTGTCATTGAACCGGCGCATGCTGTCGGTCGCGAGGCGATCATCTATCTCGGGTGAATTCAGGAACAAGAATCGGATGCGCGGACCGCCCTGATCCCGGACACGCAGGGCGAGCGCGAGGGCAAGGCCCCCGCCCGCGCTCGTTCCATGAATGGCGATGCGCCGAGAATTCACGCCGAGTTCGGCAGCTGAGTCAGCAATCCACTGAAGCGCGACCGCACAGTCGTCGAGACCCGCCGGGTAAGGGTGTTCAGGAGCGAGGCGATACTCGACGGCAACCACCACGACCCCCAGTTCGCTCGCGAGATCGCAACACTGACCGTGTACTGACTCAACCGAGCCGCCAACGAACGCGCCGCCGTGAAGGAGCAAGATGGCAGGTCTGCCCAGGTCGCTGCGCGCCGTCGGGGAGTATGTGTGCACCTCGACAGAGCCGTGTTCCGCGGCAATCTCACGGATCTCATGCTGCACGTTTATCGGTACAGCCCGAGCCCCCGCCAGCGAGATGCGTCGCCACACCTCTCGAAATCGTGGCACGTCAGTGAGGCTGGCATCGGCAAGCAAAATCGCTCCCGCACCGATCTCTTCGTCCAACGGGTACTTTCGCCACGCCTGGTGGCGATCGTTGGTCTCCGTCTGCTCGTGCGTCTCCATTGCTCCAGGATGCTCCCTCGTGAGCCCTCAGAGGTAGCGCTCGCGTCGGGCATTTCTGCCTCTTTGCGCGACGGGTGGCGGATGCGGAGCGTGAACAGCCAGGAGATGCTGGTCAAAGCATCGGGGCCGCCCGCCCTGAGCACCAAACTAGGAGGTACGCAATGACGCGTTATCACTCAAGCCCGAAGAGAGGGCGCACCCGGAGGGTGGCGACGGCCTCAGCCGTTGTCCTTGTCAGCGCCCTCGCCCTGTCCGCCTGTTCGGTCGACGGCGGCCCCTCGAACGAGCCAGGCGCCTCAACCGGGGTCGGCGAGGGAATCGATACTCGACCCAGTGAGCCTTTCGTTCCCAGTGACGTGGTTGGTGAAGCGCCCCCGCGAGCGGGCGGCCTTGCCGCAGCGATGAACGTCGTTAACGTCGAGGTCTTCGCCGCGACCTCTCGCTCAATGGGTATCGCCGCAGAAGAAGCAGGCCTCGCCTTCACCGAGACAGTGGCCGATGGAGACCCTGCCCGCAACATCGATCAACTCAACTCGCTCCTGAACAACAACGTAGGCGCGGCATTCGTCTGGGATGTCGATGTCGCCGCACAGCGGCCCGTGGTCCGCGATCTGATGGATGCGGGCGCCGCCGTATTCACCCTCTCGAGCGGCCCTTCCACGATGCCCATGGTCGCCAATCAAGAACAGATTGGCGAACGCATCGGCAATGCCATGAGCGAATACATCGAGGCGGAACTGAACGGGGTAGCGAACGTCGTCATCTTCAACCTCGATTCGTTGCCGAACATCAAGCCCCGCTTCGATGCAATTCGTTCCGTTCTCGGGAACATAGCGGGGGTCGAGGTTGTCTCCGACGTGCTGTGGGACACATCAGATCCGGACTCGGGATTCACCTCTATGAGCACCATCCTGCAAGCCAATCCGGACGTCGACATCGTTGTGGGACCCGACCCCGTCGTATTGAGCGCCCTCGCCGCCGTCGAAGCAAGCGGCATCGACCCCAACACCATGGCGTTCTTCGGGTCAGACGGCGAACCACAAGCGCTGGCGTTGATCGCTGAAGGAGGCCCGTACAAGGCAACGTACGCATTCAATTTCGCGATCGTTGGTTACGCGGCGGGCGTATGGGGCGCCGACTGGATCGCAGGTCGAACGATCCCGTCCCTCACGATCATTGAAGCCGTACAGCTCGATAGCGCAGATGCCATCGCGCAGTACAACGCTGACGTTGCCGATCCCGCTACAGCATTCGCCGAGCGACTCAACACATACCTGCAACCGCTTGGCGGCATCAGCTATGAGACGCGCACTGAATATTGGAATGAGGACAACCCGCAGTGACCCCCTCGACCACGCAGCGTCTCACGCTCGCGTCCTGGTGGCGCCCCCGGAATCACATCGGAGGCGCCACTGGGCGAGTTGGCCTTATAGCCCTCGCGGCAGCGCTCGTTGCGCTTTTCGCGATCGCCAATCCGAACTTCATCGGCTCCGGAAACGTGTCGACAATTCTTGTCAATGTCTCAGGAACGCTCGTGGCCGCGATTGCGATGGCCCGCCTGCTCATCGCGGGCCAAATCGACCTATCCATAGGCGGAATGATGGCGCTCGTCGCCGTATCCGGCGCATGGGTGATGAGAGCGACGGACAACTTCGTGATTGGCGCGCTTGCCACCATCGCCTTCGGACTGCTCTTCGGCTTGGTCAACGGGATACTCGTGCGAATTTTGAAGATTTCGCCCATTATCGTGACGCTCGCCCTACTGGGTGTCTACTCGGGACTCGCATTCGTTATCACTCAGTCTCGGCCAATCTTCGAGTTGCCCGATGAAATTGCTCTCGTAGGGCGACTGCGAGTGGCGGGCGTTCCCGTCGTGATCCTGATCGCTGGTGTTGTCTTCATCCTCGGCGCGATCGCGCTCACACGAACGGTCGGCGGCGTGCGCAGTTACGCCATCGGCGGCGACGCCCGAGCCGCAAGTGCACTCGGCATCAATGTGCCCCGACACCTCGTATTCCTCTACGTCTACATGGGCGGCTCAGTCGGTCTCGTCGCGCTGCTCACCTTCGGGCGCCTCGGGAGCGCCAGTCCAAACCTCGGTGTCGGTCTCGAGATCGCTGTCATAACCGCCGTGATTCTCGGCGGGGTCGGCTTCGCTGGCGGCACTGGCCGCCCGCTTGGAGTGTTCTTTGGCGTCATCACCATCGGGATTCTGAACGCCGGACTGATCTTTGTGGGCATCTCGGATTACTGGCAACGAGTAATCGGCGGAGCAGTTCTCTTGCTTGCGTTGGGCGCCGACCAGTTGAACGAGTTCCGGCGGAGCAGGTCTCGACGCGCTGCGACGGATCGTGTGGATGGCACTCGAGAGGAGGGACTCGTCGACCCCGCATCACTGAAGGCGCATGTTCCCCCTGGTCCCGTCGCGCTGAGCGCGCGGGAGTTGCGCAAAGCCTACGGGGCCGTGACCGCTGTTTCAGACGTCTCGCTTCAGCTCCGCGCCGGCCAGGTCACGTGCCTACTTGGCGACAATGGGGCTGGCAAGAGCACGGTCATCAAAATGCTGTCGGGACTTGTGCACCCCGATGGTGGTTCGATCGAACTCGCGGACGGCCAGCCCACCACGGGCCTCGACTCGCTGGAGCTCCGAGAGCTCGGGGTAGAGACGGTATATCAAGACCTCGCCGTCGCGCCGAACTTGGGTGCCGCGTACAACCTCGCGCTCGGGCGTGAGCCCCGAAAGTTCGGGCGCGGAAGCCTTGCATTCTTCGACCGCCAGACGGCGATCGCCGACGCGTCTGAACGCCTCGGCTCGCTTGGTATCTCACTCGATGACTATCTCGCACCAGTTGCGTCATTGTCAGGCGGTCAGCGCCAGTGCGTCGCCATCGCGCGGTCGGATGTCGCCGACGTCAAGGTGGTAATCCTTGACGAACCCACCGCCGCACTCGGGGTGCGGCAGCGTTCCCTCGTCTTGCGTCTCGCACGAACACTCGCTGATCGAGGGGCCGCGGTTCTCATGATCACCCACGACGTCGAATCGGTAGGGCTTATCGCGGACCGGGTCGTTGTGCTCAACCTGGGGCGCGTCTCGTTCGATGACGACGCCAGCACGGTGAGTACGCGCGACCTCATCCACCTGATGGCAGGACTCGAAGTCGAATCGCCCCGACAGGCCGTCAGCGATGAAAAGCGATAGCAACCGGCCCGTGCCGGGCACAGATGTTCAGCTCGGGCGCCTGAGGCCCGAGCTGAACGCCCTGCTCGACAGCATTCCCGATTACAGACCCGGTGACGTTGAGGCGATCCGCGCAGTGATGGCGAGCGCATTCAATTCGTCAACGGCAGCACCTACTGAGGTGATGACTGTCCGAGCAAGTGATGGTCGAGAAATCGAGCTACGAATCCACCGCCCACCGGGAAACGTACGCGGCACGCTAATGCACATCCACGGTGGAGGGTTCGTGATGGGGTCAGCCTCGCTCTATGACGGAGTGTGCAGTGAACTGGCAGATGCAACGGGTTGCGTCGTGGCGTCTGTCGACTATCGTTTGGCGCCCGAACACCCGTATCCGGCGGCACTCGACGACTGCATGACTGCGTGGGAGTGGCTCACGGCCACGGGCGCGGTGAGCGGGGTCGATGGCAAGCGCGTCGGGCTCTACGGCGAAAGTGCTGGTGCCGCACTCGCCCTCGGTGTTGCCAACCGTCTGCGCACATCGGAGGCATCGCATGCAACCGTGCTTGTACTTCAGGAACCTGTAACGGACGACCGCTTGAGCTCTGCCTCCTCGCACGAATTCACCGACACCCCCATCTGGAACCGTTCGCTCGCACAGTGGAGCTGGCAGTCGTACCTGGGACCTCGTCACGGCGACCCTCCCGAGGAGGCAGCACCGGCGCGGCTCGACGACTATGTCGGGTTCCCGCCAACGTTCGTGTCGACCCGTGACCTTGACCCATTGCGCGACGAAGGGCTGGCGCTTGCGCAGCGGATGATCAGCAACGGCGTCGAGGTCGAACTCCGACACTACGCCGGCACCGTGCACGGCACCCTGGGCTTGACGGGAACGCGAGTAAGGGAGCGGATTCTGCGCGACACCATCGAATACATCGTTGAGCGGTTCGACACGGCGTAAAGAGCCCAGGCATCCGGTGCTTCTACAGTCATCCCAGAACCCACCCAGGGATGGCAGCACAGCTCGCGAGCACCGACTGTCGCCACTGTTTGTGGTGACCGCTGGGCTGGTCGGTGCTGTTAACCCGGGCCCGCTCCAGAGCGAACGACGCGATGATGTCTCGAAAATTAGGGGCGAGCATCCACAATGTCGAGGTGGATGCGCACGCTGTCGCCGGGCGCGATCCCCTCGACGTCGCGCACCGCCTTCTTGATGGGTAGCACGAAGCATCCGCGGGTGGTGTCGGGGAAGACGCTCGTCGCCCAGGCGCTGCCGCCGACGCGCACAGTGACGCGCACGCTGCCGAAGCCGGGCGTGAGCCCGTGGGTGCGCGCGTCGATCTCGTCGCTGATCGGCTCGGGCACGCTGACGAAGTACCAGGATGCGCGGGCGGGCCACTCCCAGAGCTCGGCGTCGAAGACGTAGGCGGCGGGCATGGGGCAAGTCTGTCGAAACCCGTGGGTAAGAACCACCGCGGCGCCACGGCACATCGCGCTCGTCGACCTCATCGCTTACTGTGAGGGCATGCGCTACTCCTGACGGCCTTCACCTCATCGCGAGCTGGCCTCGCGTCGACTTTGGCGACCCGCCACATACCCCTCAGGAGCATCATGACGTTCTCGATCCGCGCATACCGACCCGATGACGAGGCTGCGTGGCTGCAGTGTCGCCTCACCAGCTTCTTCGCCACCGACTACTACGACGACGTGAAGACCCAGAAGACGACGCTCGAACCGGACGGCCTCGAACTCGTTGCCGAGACGGACGGAGCGATCGTGGGCATTCTCGACATCGAGATCGACGGCCAGGCCGCGACGATTGACACCGTTGCGGTGAGCCCCGTGGCCCAACGCATGGGCGTCGCGTCGTCGTTGCTCGGCGCCGCGCTCGACCTTCTCCCCCGCGCCGTCACCACGCTGGACGCGTGGACGCGGGAGATGCCCGCGGCGAACCACTGGTACCAGAGGCACGGGTTCGTCGAGAACTACCGGTACCTGCACGTGTATCGCTCGGACGGCGACCCGTCGTTGCCGGCACCGGCCGGGATGTCCGAGCCGGTTCACGCGTTCCTGCACGCCCCCATCGAGCGCGAGCTCGAGCTACGCGCGCAGTTCTCGCGCGTCTACGTGTGTCGGCAGTACGTGCGCACACTGGGGTGAGCGATTCCCGCCAACTCTCGGCCCATACCCGGGACATTGAGGCTCCAACGTCACCCCCGAACTGGCCACAGAACGAGGGTTCCCTTCTCGCGCCCCGCCTGGTCTGATGGAGAAGAACTCAGATCGGGGGCGTCGTGAGCGAAGCGGGACGATCGGCGGGCGTCGAGGCGCGCGTACGCAACGGATCCGTCGATGAGGAGACGAAATGCCGAATGATTTCATGCCGCTTCTCGCGCCTCTTCTTGGTGCCCTCCTCGCTTGGCTGGGCGCCAAAGTAACTCGTAAGCGGCGCCTACTCACTGAGCTTCGCCGGATCGGTGAAGTGCGAGCTCACCTCTCGTCCTCACCGGAACGTGATGAGCTGGATCAGCACGTGGCGCTAACGCTCCGGAATCTGAACGATTGGATTGATCCCTCAAATAGCAGAGCGAGAAATCGACAAACCGCCTTGTCTTGGGCCTCAGCGATGTTTGGGGGCGCGTCCGTGATGACTGTTCTCTTCCTAATAGATGATCCTGTCGCGCGCACCACGCTCACCAATGCTGCGGAATTTGTCACCGTTGTCATCGGAGGCACTGCAATGCTGTTGATCGAGCACTTCGCGACCAGACGAGATCAGATCCGCACGAATCGAGAGAAGGAACGCGCCAGCCAGGCACACACGGCTGCCATACTCAACGTCGCAAACACAGAGACCAGCCGAGCGGACAAGCGCGCAACGTGATGCCTCTTGTGCTCTCGAGGCTGTCACTGCGCGAGCGGCGGCTGGAAGGTGTCAGCGCGGTCATCATCGATGAAGCGCAGGATCTGTCGTGCGCGATGATCCGCATGCTGCACGCCCTCGTCGGCGACCGCCCCCAACGGCCTCACCCTCATCGGTGACGGCCAGCAGACGATCTACCCGGGCGGCTACACGCTCGCCGAGGCGGGCTTCTCGGTCGCCGGCCGCGGAGTCGTGCTGTCGACCAACTACCGCAACACCCGCGAGATCGCGGAATTCGCTTTGCAGATTGTCGAGGGCGACGAGTTCGTCGACATCGAGGGCGGCGCCGGGCGCGGGGATGCTGCGGTTTCGATCCCGCGGACGGGCCCGGTTCCCAAGGTGCACCAGTTCTCGTAGGTGGGAGCGCACGATGCAGCGGTCGTCGCGCACATTCGGGATTTCGTCGCGTGAGGAGCCCACCCGGGCGACGTCGGCGTGCTCGCGCAGACGAACCGCGACCTTGCGGCGATGGATGCTGCGCTTCGTTCGGCAGGAATCGAGAGCGTGCTGCTCACCGACTACCGCGGCGAGGTGTCGGGACGCGTGAAGGTCGGCACCATCAAGCGTCCGAAGGGGCTCGAGTTCAAGCAGGTGGTGCTGGCGCGGGTGCCGGGGCGGTTGCTGGGCGGGGCCGCGGATGTTGGCGAGTTCGAGGATGGGGCTCGCGAGCGGTCCGAGATTGAGCGGCGGGAGTTGTACGTGGGGACGACCCGGGCTCGGGAAGGCTTGACTGTGTGGAAGATCTGTCGCGGATCAGTCCCTCATTGGAGACTTTGCAGTGCAGGCTTGCTGAGTGCGGGAGGCGAGGGGTGATTTATCGATGATCATTCAAAGTAATGGATCCTTGCTTTTTCTCCGACGTCCACATACTGTTTCGTCCACCCGCGCCGATGCGGGGCAACGAAAGGAAGATCGATGAAAAGACGCATGAGATGGGCAGGGGGAGTGGCCATTGCGGCCGTTCTGATCTCAGGGACGGCCGCCTACGCGGGTACGAGCTGGACTAACTTTGACGTTCTCGCCCCGAGGCTGCAACAAGGGGTAAATGTAGCCTTCCAAGACAAGACGGGCGGCTTGACGACGGAGAGTCAAGCGGCGATCAACACGGTGGGCTCGTCGTACAAGGTCAATCTCCGCACCGTTCGGTCGGGCAACACTCAGTACGGGACGGAGCGCAAGGGATTGAGTCCCGGCTTTACATACAACCTCAACAGCCCTTTCGCGGCGGGCGCCAGAGTGGGACTGCAGATTCACAATTCGACTTGGGCAACCGTGAACGTTCAAGTTACCGGTAGATTCCGCACCAACTAGTGCGGACGTCAGCGGGCGGGGACGCGCGAATCGTTCCCGCCCGCCGACTCCCGAGGAAGATTACCGTGAAAGTTTCGAAGTCCGAAGCGGCAAGGCTGAACGCTTTAGGCGCTCTGATATCGGTGTCGGTCGCTGCCGCGATCATGCTCGGGTGGGGCGTTTCGGGAATGCAGAATGCGGTGGTTCCCGACAGGGTCGCTCTCTTCGCCCAGCTCATGAACACGCCGGTCATCCTGATCGCACCCATATTCGGCGTGCTGGCGGGCGCCGCTGGCTCGGTGGTGCTTGTGGGTCAGCGCGCCATCGCGAACTACTGGCCACGAACGTCGATGCGCCGGTTATTGACCCGCCACACCATGGTGGCCTTCGGCGTCCCCTTCGCGGTCTTCTTCTCACTTGGTGCGGCTCTCCTCTGGTTTGCATTCGAAGTTTGGCCGTCGCTACAGCCGCAATTGATCGACGATGAACCGTTCAGCTTCGGATCCGACGGCGCTCCACTAGCGGCGGTTCCCGACTTCAACTTCTCGGGGTTGCTTGCCAGCGGTGATTGGACGCTGGGCATCGTCGTATGCTTGCTGTTCGCTGCCCAAATGGGCGCTTACGCTCTTCTCGCGCACGGGCTTCTGCTCGCCACAGGGCAGGCGTTTGTCGCCCTCGTCGCGCCGCTTGTTGTTCACATACTTCAGACGGTGGCCGTCTCGCTCGCCGGTGCGCCCACCTCGGCGTTGCTGTACGTGAGCACACCCTTCTCACTGAGAGCAACATCGGAAGCGTTCCCCCTCATCGCCCTGGGCGCTTTGGTCGCTGCGGCTCTCGCGATCAACCTTTTCGTCATCGCTCGGCATCGTTCCCTGCGGACTCTGCAGTAACGACGCGCCATGCCAGTATCTCGATCGTTGCAGTGGCGATGGGGCGACGCCGCACTTGCCGTCGTCGCCATCGGTTACCTGATCTACGACGGCTCGACCACGGAAGCCTCCACCCATACGCAACTCGGGGGCGGCCCGCTCAGCCTGCTGTCGTCAACGGTCTTTCTCGGATACGTCGTTCTCGGGTTGTGGGTGATTCGCTCGATCGCAGTTGGCGAGCATGCAGCCTCGGCACAACGCTTACTTCGACGAGGCAGCGCACGTCGATCCTGGCTCTTCAGCGGAGTAGTCGAAGCTGCCGCGGAAGCGTTGAAGATCTGCGTGATGCTCGTCATCGTTGCGCTCATCGTCACCGCGCCAGCCGTGATCGTCGGCGGATTCCCGGACTCCGCCGAGCTGCTCGGGCCGCTCAGCCTTCAGGTGTTGTTCCTGTCCCTTGGGCTCATTGCCCTGCGCGCGTTGCTGGTTGCGGTCAGGCTCATTACACAACGACGCTGGCCCGTGTCGGCCCTCGCAGTGTGCTTGTGGTTACTTTCCGTGACCAATGCGAGCGTGCCGGGCATTTTTCCCCGGTGGATCGACATCGGCTACGCCATGAACTACGCCGCGCAAACCACCGGCCAGTTCGACGACACGACGCGATCTCTCGCTCTCATCGCGGCCATCATCGCCTCCTCTGGCGTCGTCAGCGGTTGGACAGACTGGCGTCGGCGATACACCCGCGCCGCAGCACTTGGCTTTCGAGTTGATCGAAGCCTGGTCGCCCTATCCACGATTGTTCTCACTCTCGTCGTCGTAATCGCCGCAGTCGCGGACTCGTTCAGCGAGTTCACGTTTCTCCTACTGGCCGGATACCGCGGCACTCTGACCAGTGCGCTCATCGAAGCGACGACCACGATGGGCTTCGGCCTCACCGTCGCCCTTCGACATCTGAAGGCGAGCACCGCGAACCGCCGCACCCTCGAAATCCTCCGCTGCGGTTCGGACACCCGGTGGCACGTGCGGTCGCTGGGCCGAGAATTTGTGATGCTGATCGCCTACTGCGCACTTCTCGCTGTGGCCGTTGTGGCTGCCGGCGCCCTAGCCCACGGCTCGACCGCCGACGGCAATGAGCTCCGCGCGCTCGCGTTGCACATAACGACGACAGTGCCGCTTCAGGTCGCGCTCTACACCGCCATCATCTTCGGCACAGCCGCGAGCGCACAATCCAAGGCGTGGACGCTCGCCGCGCTGGGAGCGATCATATGCATCCCACCGCCCGGAGTCGTTGCGGCGTGGCTACCCCTCCACCACGGAGGTCTCCAATCAACCCTCGCGAACTCACTACCTACGACCGTCATCAGTTTGCTGGTTTCGACCATCGCCGCAGTAGCACTCATCGTCGCAACTGCCGCGCTTCGCGACCGGTCTCGACGCTCGCGCCGGAACCCGATGTCATCACCCAAGGAGAATCGCCATGTCCACAGTCATTGAGGTTCGCGATGCGCAGAAGAGCTACCGCGGCAACACCCTCTTCGCCAGCGTCAACGTCACCATCTCTCAGGGCGCCACGTATGCCCTGAGAGGCCCGAACGGAAGCGGAAAATCGGTGTTCATGAGAATGCTCTGCCGCATCGTCGTGCCCGACAGTGGCAGTGTGATGATCGACGAGGCCTATCTCGACAAGGGGCGGGTGTATCCCGATCGCTTCGGCGTCACCATCGACGGGCCCGCGTACCTGTCACACGTTTCCGGCTTCGCAAACCTTCTCGACCTCGCCCGGGTGAACGGGCGAATCGGATCGAAGGACATCGCCGAATCGATGGAATCCTTCGGGCTCGACCCAAACAACACGAAGCCCGTTCGCACGTACTCCACGGGGATGAAGCAGAAACTCGCCCTCTGCCAAGCGACGATGGAGGATCAGGACGTCCTGATCCTCGACGAACCGTTCAACGGACTCGACGCATCGAGCACGGAGTCACTCATCAGTCGACTGCAGCGCTACAAGTCAGCCGGAAAAACCATCATTCTGACCAGCCATGAGTCGGCACACCTAAACGCGCTGGCCGACAAGACCCTCACCATTGACGCCGAGGCAATCACACTGCAGGACGGGCCACCGAACGTCTGACGACCCGTGGCACGCCCGCGTGAACGCGGACTACTGCGCGGCCCGCTCCAGCACCAGTTCCCGCACCCGGGCCGCGTCCGCCTTGCCGCCCATCGCCTTCATGACCGCGCCGATGATGGCGCCGGCGGCCTGCACCTTCCCGTCGCGGATCTTCTCCAGAACGTCCGGCTGGGAGGCGAGCGCAGCATCCACCGCCGCGATCAGCGCACCGTCGTCGGAGACGACGGCGAGGCCACGAGCATCCACGACCTCCTGCGGGGTCCCCTCCCCCGCGATGACGCCCTCGACGACCTGACGGGCCAAGCGGTCTGTCAGCGTGCCCGACTCGACCAGCTCGACGATCGCCGCGACATCGGCCGGAGAGATCAGCGACGCCGGCTCGGCGTTCTGCGCGTTGGCGATGCGGGCGATCTCGCCCGTCCACCACTTGCGGGCCTGCTGCGGGGCGGCGCCCGCCGCGACCGTCTCGTCGACCTCGACCAGAAGCCCCGAGTTCACCACGTCGCGGAATTCGAGGTCGGTGAAGCCCCACTCCTGCTTCAGGCGGCGACGGCGCGCGGCCGGAGCCTCCGGCAAGGATGCGCGCAGCTGCTCGATCAGCGCCTCATCGGGCGTCACCGGCAACAGGTCGGGCTCGGGGAAGTAACGGTAGTCGTCAGCGTCGCTCTTCACGCGGCCCGGCGAGGTCGTGCCCGTGTCTTCGTGCCAGTGGCGGGTCTCCTGTTGGATCGTGCCGCCCTTCGCGAGGATCGCGGCCTGGCGCTGAATCTCGTAGCGAACCGCGCGCTCGACCGAGCGGAACGAGTTGACGTTCTTCGTCTCGGTGCGGGTGCCGAACTCCTTCTGGCCGCGCGGGCGCAGCGAGACGTTCGCGTCGCAGCGCAGGTTGCCGCGCTCCATGCGGGCCTCCGAGATGCCGAGTGCGCGCACGATGTCGCGGATCGTCGACACGTACGCTTTCGCCAGCTCGGGCGCGCGGTGCTCGGCGCCGACGATCGGCTTCGTCACAATCTCGACCAGCGGCACGCCGGCGCGGTTGTAGTCGACGAAGCTGAACTCGGCTCCCTGGATACGGCCCGTCGAGCCGCCGACGTGCGTCAGCTTGCCGGCGTCCTCCTCCATGTGGGCGCGCTCGATGGGGACCTGCCAGAGCTCGCCGTTGTCGAGTTCGACCTCGAGCATCCCCTCGAAGGCGATCGGCTCGTCGTACTGGCTGATCTGGTAGTTCTTCGCAAGATCCGGGTAGAAGTAGTTCTTGCGCGCGAAGCGGCTCGACGGGGCGATCTGGCAGCCGAGCGCGAGCCCCAGCGAGATCGAGTACTCGACGGCCGTCTCATTGACGACAGGCAGGCTGCCGGGAAGGCCCAGGCAGACCGGGGTGATCGCCGTGTTCGGCTCGGTGATGTGGTTGCCGCTGAACGCCGGGTTCGGGGCGTCGGAAAACATCTTCGTCTTCGTGCTCAACTCGACGTGCACCTCGAAGCCGAGCACCGGCTCGAACAGTTCGAGGGCCTTGTCGAAGTCCATGAGTTCAGCGCGCGCCATACGGATAATCCTACGGGCGCGGGGAGTGGCGGGATGCGCGGGGTGCGGTCGCTTAGACGGGGGCCGGTTCGCGGTGGGCGCGATTCGCGCGGACGATGGCGACGGCGTCGACTGCTCCGTGCATCCCGATGAGAAGGAGCGCCGCGATCGGCGGCCAGCCGAGCGAGGCGATCAGGAAGGCGCCGCCGATGATCGTGATGTGCAGCACGATGATGCGCGGATAGGCGCTCATCATCAGCGCGCTGCCGCGCTTCGGGCCGAGCGGGCCGAACGCCGCCATCGCGAGCTGGATCAGGCCGCCGACCGCGAAGACGAGGAAGACGCCGAGCCAGTCGATGGTGGCGAGCGAGAGGGCGTCGGGGCCGGCCTCGCCACCCATGCTGAACGCGCCGGCGGCGATCGAGAAGACGAAGACACCGTGGACGATCGTGAACATTCCGTAGTGGAAGCAGAAGAAGATCGTCATGCCGATCACGGCGATCGGGCCGGGGTTGATCGGGCGGCCGTTCACGATCAGCGGGTCGGTGCCCGGGTCGGCGATCGTGCGCAGCATGCGGATCACCATCGCGACGCCCAACGCCACATTCTCGAGCCAATACAAGATGATGACCTCGCGCCAATCCCAGCCGAAGAAGAGCACGCCGGCTAAGGGCAAGAGCGTGTAGATCGCGATCGTGAGGATGCGCGGGGCCAGGCGGGTGGGGCCGGGGTGCGATTCGGGAGTGGTTGCGGTGGGAGCGGGGGTGGCGGATCCGACGCGATCGCTGGGGCCGGTCGCGTTTGGCTCGTTCTCGCTTTCGCTCATCGGTGCGATTCTGGCACGGTGTCACTCCTTCACAGGGGCGGCTTGGAAAAGCTTTCCACGAGGTTGCCTCGCACTCTGTACATACGTTCGATCACTTGAGACAATGGAGCATGCCCAATTCGAACGCATTACTCACCTCGACGCTCGTCGCGTCGCTGGTGGAGACGGAGCAGCCGTTTGCGGCTCCGGCGGTCGATGGGCTGAGCGATGACGAGCTGATTTCGCTGCAGCGGCTGCTCGCTGAGGTGCGGCGTCGGGCCGACGCGGCGGCTGCGTCGGTCGCTGCCGCGGTCGCGTACCGCTCACGGCACGAGCTCGGGCACGACGGGCTCGCCCAGCGGCTCGGGGCTCGCACCCCCCAGAAGCTCGTGCAAACCCTCACCGGCGGCAGCGCGCGTGACGCCGCCGCGCTCATGCGGGTCGGGTCGCTGCTCGACGCGCAGGCCGAGGCCGAGGCGCAAGCCGCCGACGTGGCGGTCGGAGTTGCCCCGGCCGAGTCTCGACAGCCGCGCCGCCCGTGGCTCGACGGCGTGACCGACGCCGTCTCCCGGGCTCAGCTGACGATCGAGCAGGCGTCGGCGATCCAGGTGGGGCTCGGCGAGCCCGACGGCGGGGCGTGCGCGCATCCGTCGCACGATGAGTCGGTAGACCCCGGCGATCGCACATCGCACGTGTGCACCGTGGTGACCGCTACGCAGTTGGCCGAGGCCGCCCGGGCGCTCGTCGCGTGCGCTCCCGCCGTGACGGTCGAGCAGCTCGCCGCCCGCGCCCGCGAAGCCCGCGCCGTGCTCGACGCCGACGCCGACGTCGAACGCGCCGCCGAAGCCGAGCAGACCCGCCGCGACCGCCGCTACCTCTACCTGACCCAGCAGCCCGACGGCATGACGCGACTGTCCGGGCTGCTCGACCCCGAGTCCGCCGCGCTGGTGCGCTCCGCGATCGACGGAGCCACCTCACCCCGCCGCGGAGGTCCGCGCTTCGTGAGCGAATCCGAGATCGAGCGCGCCGAGCGCATCATCGACGACCCCCGCACGACCGAACAGCTCGCCGTCGACGCCCTCGTCGAACTCGTGCGCATCGGCGGGCACGTCGCTCCCACCGAACTCATCGGCGTCACCCCGCCCGCCGTGCAGGTGATCGTCGCCGAACGCGACCTGCGCGCCGGCGCCGGCCTCGCCCGCGTGGAAGGCCAGAGCGAGCCCGTCAGCGTCGCCACCGCCGAACGGCACCGCTGCACCGCCGGAACCCTCGCCGTCGTCGTCGACGACGCCGGAGACGTGCTCAGCCTCGGCCGCGAAACCCGCCTCTACACGCGCCGCCAGCGCCTCGCGCTCGCCGCCCGCGATGGAGGGTGCCGGTTCCCCGGATGCGAGCGACCGCCCTCCTGGACGGAAGCCCACCACATCACCGAAAGGATGCACGGGGGTAGAACCGACGTCGCCAACGGAATCCTGCTCTGCCGCCACCACCACATGCTGCTGCACAACAACGGTTGGCAGATCGAGCGCCACCCCACCGCCGGATTCGCCTTCCGGCCACCACCCGGCGTCGACCCGAGCCGAATCCCGATACCCGCGCCCACCAAGAGCAGGGTGCTCCCCCGCGCGATCTGAGTGAGAAAACCGTCGGCGTGGTCGGGGCCGCGCCGCATGCGCTGAAGTCAGCGGACCGGAATCGAGCGACCCGCGCGCTACAGAGAGGGCGGCGACTAACCGAGGTGCGGGGCCTTCGCCCAGAGCGGGCCGCCCCAGTCCGACTCCAGCAGCTGCTCGACCGCCGCGCCCACCTGGTACAGCCGCGCGTCGTGCCGCGCCGGCGCCATGATCTGCAGGCCCGTCGGCAGCCCGTCCTCCGGCGCGAGCCCCATCGGCAGGCTCATACCCGGAACGCCCGCCAAGTTCGCCGGAATCGTCGTCACGTCGTTCAAGTACATCGCCAGCGGGTCATCCAGCTTCTCGCCGAATTTAAACGCCGTCGTCGGCGCCGCCGGCGAGACCAGCACGTCGGCCTGAGCGAAGCACGCGTCGAAGTCGCGCTGAATCAGCGTGCGCACCTTCTGCGCGCTGCCGTAGTAGGCGTCGTAGTAACCCGCCGACAGCGCGTACGTGCCGAGGATGATGCGGCGCTTCACCTCCGGCCCGAAGCCGGCCTCGCGGGTCGCGGCCATGACGTCCTCGACGGTTCCGCCGGGAACGTCCACGCGCATCCCGAATCGCACCGAGTCGAACTTCGCCAGGTTGCTCGACGCCTCCGCCGGCAAAATCAGGTAGTAGGCGGCGATCGCGTACTGGAAGTGCGGGGCGCTGACCTCGACGATCTCCGCCCCCGCCGCCGACAGCTTCTCGAGCGTCTCGTGGAAGCGCTGGCGCACTCCCGGCTGGAAACCCTCGCCGTCCAAGTCGGTGACGACACCCACCCGCAGGCCCGACAACACGTCGCCAGTGAGCCCCTCGCGAGCGGCGGCGGTCATCGACGGCCAGGCATCCGGGATGCTCGTGGCATCGCACGGATCGTGCCCGCCGATCGCGTCGTGCAAGAGCGCCGCGTCGAGCACCGTGCGCGACACCGGCCCCACCTGGTCGAGCGAGCTCGCCAGCGCGATCGCGCCGTACCGGCTCACCCCACCGTAGGTGGGCTTCACACCGACCGTGCCCGTGACGGCGCCCGGCTGACGAATCGAGCCGCCCGTGTCGGAGCCGAGCGCGAACGGCGCCTCGAACGCGGCGACCGCAGCCGCCGACCCACCGCCCGAACCGCCGGGGATGCGCGTCAGATCCCACGGGTTCTTGGTCGGCCCATACGCCGAAAACTCGGTGGAGGAGCCCATGGCGAACTCGTCCATGTTCGTCTTTCCGAGCGGCACCATGCGGGCGGCGCGCAGGCGTGCGACGACGGTCGCGTCGTACGGCGGCACCCAGCCCTCGAGGATCTTCGACCCGGACGTCGACGGCATATCGAGGGTGCAGAGCACGTCCTTGATCGCCACCGGAACACCGGCCAGCTCGGGCAGCGCGTCGCCCGCCGCACGGTCGGCATCGACCTGCGCGGCCACCTCAAGGGCCTGCTCGCTGACGTGCAGGAACGCGTGCACGTCGCCGTCGACGGCCGCGATGCGGTCGAGGTGGGCCTGCGTGACCTCGACGGCGCTCACCTCGCCCGCCGAGAGACGGTGCGCCAGGTCGGCAGCGGTCGCGTGGATCAGCTCGGCGCTCACTGCTCCTCCCCCAGGATTGCGGTGACGCGGAAGCGGGTGCCGTCGCTGTCGGGCGCGCCGGCGAGCGCCTCGGCGGTCGTGAGGGGCGTGCCGGGCTCGTCGACGCGCATCCCGCCGGTCAGCGGAATCGGGTGGCTGGTCGCCGGAACGTCGTCGCCCGCGACCTGCTGCACGGTCGCGACGGCGTCGACGATCGCCCCCAGTTCGGTCGTCAGCGACGCGATCTCGTCCTCGGTGAGGGCGATGCGCGCGAGCGACGCGAGATGGCGCACGCTCTCGGGCGTGATTTCAGACATGCACGACTCCAGCCGTTGGCGGTCGATCGAGGGGATGCCCGCGAGCGGCGGGCCGACCCGACCATCCTACTGAGGGCGGGCGGGGGGAACGGGCGCGCGGCCGGGTGGCCCTCCCCCAACGTTTTCGTGTTGCCGTGCGTCTGAACCAGTAGAAGCGCACCCGAACGGGTGCTCCCGCCGAAAGGACCGGCCATGACGTTACGAACTCACCCCGCCGAATCTCGCCTCGCCGAATCTCACCGCACCGAATCTCACCCGACCGAAGCTCGCACCTCGCGCACGCGAACCTCTCCGATCGCGCGGCTCGGCCTCGCGGCGACCGCTGGCGTACTCGCGATGGGGCTCGCCGGATGCGCAGCAAGCGCATCCGCTGACAGCTCTGCCCCCGACGGCACCTGGATGCTCGTGAGCGCCAGCGACGCGAACGGTCCCCTGCCCGTCGACGCCGGCCCCGTCACCCTCGTCATCGACGACGGAGGGATCGGGGGCGAAGTGTGCAACGCCTACGGCGGGAACTTCGCCGGCACGGTCGGTCGAACCTCCGCCGGCGAGATCACGATCAGTGAGGTGTTCAGCACCATGATGTGGTGCGAAGCCGACGGCCTGATGGATCTCGAGAACCGGTATTTCCGGGCGTTGGAGTCGGCGACGAAGGCGCAGCTCATCGAGGGTGCCCTCGTGCTCGCCGGCGACGACGTGCGGCTGCGCTTCGAACGCGGGTAGGTCCAGCAGTGCGGCGGCGGTGGCGCGGCGCCGCGGTGACGGCGCGGCGGCTTGGCTCAGCAGCGCAGAGAGAACGCGGCGCGGGGCGAACGCGGCGCGGGGCGAACGCGGCGCGGGGCCCGGTCATGCGTGCGGCGTGAGTCCCGACGTTCTACGCCGGGCGGCACTCGCTCTCGCCCGTGATCGTCATCGCCGTTTCGCTCACCCGAAAGAGCAGCAGCTCCCCGGCCGGCGTCTCGGCGCGCACCTCGACGACGTCGCCGATCTCGGAGACGGTCGTGCGCATCCCGGAGTCGGTGAAGTGGCGTTGCATGCGGCCGGCGGCCTCCTCGATGCCGTCACCCGGCGCCGGGCCGGTGCGCAGCGCCGGGATGCGCGCCCCCGTCACCCACAGCGGGATCGTGCACTCGCGCGGGCTCGGGTCGTCCTTCACCTGCCAGGTTCCGCCCGCGGCGTCCTGCGCCGCGTCGACGAGGGTGATGAAGCGGTCGCGGGCCTGCTGGTCGGTGACGTCCGTGGTGGGCGACAGTGCGCATCCGCTCAGAAGGAGGGCCGCCGCCACGAGAGACGCGACCGTGCGGGGCAACGCGCGTGCGGGGGGCATGGGACTCCATTGGTGACCGGTCGAAGCACGGTAGCACCGGGGCGCGGCCCGCGGGCAGAGTGCTGACAGGTCAGTACGTGAGCGCGTAGTCGAGCGTGCGCAGGGCGTCGGTGCTCGTGCCGTCGGTGACGAGCTCGCCACGGTCGATGGCGATGAGGGCGAGGTTGCGCATCGACTCGGTTCCGGGGCTGAAGTAGGCGTTGTGGCCGGTCGAGCCTTCCAGCACGCGGTTGGTGATGACGTCGATGCCGCCGGCGACGTTCATGGCGCGGGCGCCGAAGTCAGACGAGCCCGGGTCGAGGCCGAAGAACGACGAGTTCGGGATCGGATCCCACGCCGCCTCGCCGACGAAGACGTCGCCGCGCACGTTCAGGGTGGCGACGCTTGCGCCGGGGGCGCCCGGCGAGCCGATCATCGCGAGGGCGTCGACGGTGGCGGAAGTTTCAGTGAGGGCGAGCATCGCCGCCGTCGACCCGTACGAGTGCGCGAGCAGCGACAGGTAGGGGGCGTTGTCCCCGCGGAGGGTTTGCAGGCCGAGCACGGCGGAGGCGATCGCGTCGCGGCCCTCGTAGGCGAGGTCGAGGCTTCCGACGTTCAGAAGGTGCGGGGTCTGGTAGCCGATCCAGGCGACGGTGGCGACCGTGGGGGTGGACGCGTCGGTCGCGCTGGATGCATCGGTTGCGGTGGGTGCGCCGGTCGCGCTGCTTGCGCTGCTCGCGCCGGCCGCGCTGTCGAGCAGCGTCAGCCAGGTGACCTGCTCGTCGTGCAGGCGGGCCGCGGTGTCGACCCACTCGACCATGCTCTGCTGAACGCTGATGAACATGCCCGGCACGATGTAGCTGACGTAGTCGGCGGTGGCGAGGTCGCCGACGACAATCGCCGCCTTGCCCTGACCTTCCACGTCGAGGCTGATGAGCTGGCGCGGAGGGTTCGCGGTGGCGGGGCCGAGCGCGTCGAGCACCGAGTAGAGCATCTGCAGTTGCTCGCGCTGCTGCAGCCGCTCGGAGGCTCCGAGGCTCATCGGGTCGGCGAGTTCGAGGGCGTTCACGACAGTGCGCAGGTGCGACCGGTTGGCCATGTCGCGCATGACATACGGCACGCCGTCGAGGTTGCCGACGAGGCGCGGGGCGGCGCTCACGAGGCTGAGCTGGGTCGCGGCGTCGAGGTTCGACCACCAGCGGTCGACCTGGCGTGGGGCCGGCGGCCGAGCGAGGGTGCGCTCGACCAGCTGCGGGTTGGCGGCCAGAACCCGGGCGGTTTCGGCGGCGGGGAGGGCGCCGAGTCCGCGCAGAAGCTGGGTTCCGCGGGTGGAGGTAAGACGACTGAGGTCGGGGATCGCCGCGACGGCCGGCGCGGCGGAGGAGGATGCGGGGGCAGATGCCGGCGCGGACGCGAGGGTGGTGGCCGCCTCGGGCAGCGATGCGAGGGGGCCGAGGGCGTGGGGGGCGGCGGCCTGAACGATGCTTGCCGACAGCTCAGGGCGGGGGTGTTCGAGCGCGGTTGAGGGCCCCGCCGCCGCCAGTACGGTCAACGAGGCGATGATTGCCGCTGCGGCATCGACCACCACGCGAGATTCCCCTCAACCGCCGAATGATCGGGCTACCCCTGCATGGGTCACACGGCGTTCCCTCAGAGTAAGCGAATTACCCCACTTATGGGGGATTTTTTCGAAAAGCTCCCAGGCTTCACGCAACGGTTACACGGAGGAAACCGAAGAGTGGGGTGGTGCAGGTGTGGCGTGAGGGGTCAGTGTGGTCGGCCGCCGCCTGTGAAAACTGTGCCTGGAGGGGTCAGTGTGGTTGGCCGCCGCCTGTGAAAAGTGTGCCTGGAGGGGTCAGTGTGGTCGATCACAGCCTGTGGAAGCCGTGGCCGGAGGGGCCAATGCGGCGGTTGTGACGCCGCTGGAGAGGCGTAGGGCATCGTGACCGGCCCGTTCGCGGTGACGCAGCCGTCCGCTGCCGGTCGCGTCGCTACTCCGTGCCTACGGATACCTCCCCCAGCGCGTCGGGGCCCTCGCTGACGAGCACCGCGAACTGCGCCGCGTCGATGATGCGCACCCCCAGCTGTTCGGCCTTCGCGAGCTTCGAGCCGGCTCCCGGCCCCGCCGCGACGAAGTCGGTCTTCTTGCTCACGCTCGAGGCCGCCTTGCCGCCGGCGGCGATGATCGCCTCCTGCGCCTCCTCGCGCGTGAAGCCCTCGAGCGACCCGGTCGCGACGACCGTGAGCCCCTCGAGCACTCCCCCGCGCGCGGCCGCTCCCGGCCCCGGGTGGCCGGGCGTCGCCCACTGCACGCCGGCCGCCGCCCAGCGTTCGACGATCTCGACGTGCCAGTCGACCGCGAACCAGTCGATCAGCGCTTCGGCGATGATCGGCCCGACACCGTCGACGGCGGCGAGCTCCTCGGCCGAGGCGGCTCGGATCGCGTCGAGCGACCCGAAGTGGTCGGCGAGGGCGCGCGCCGCGACCGGGCCGACGTGCCGGATCGACAGCGACACAAGCATCCGCCAGAGGGGTTTCGTCTTCGCCTTCTCGAGCTCATCGATGAGCTGCAGCGCGACCGCGCTCGGCTGCTCACCGGTGAGCCCGTCGCGCTTCTCGGCCGCGGTCGGGTTGCGGCGGAAGGGGCTGCGCCGTTTAGCCTCGCCGTCGTCGTCGAGTTTCGGCAGGCCCGTCTCGGCGTCGGTGACGATGACCTCGATCGGCAGCAGGTCGTCGATGGTCAGGTCGAACAGTCCGGCCTCGGTGACGAGCGGCGGCGTCTCGGGCACGACCGGCTGGGTGAGGGCGGCCGCGCCGATCTCGCCGAGGCCTTCGATGTCGAGGGCGCCCCGGCTGCCGATGTGTTCGACGCGTCCGCGCACCTGGGCGGGGCAGCTGCGGGCGTTCGGGCAGCGCAGGTCGACGTCGCCCTCTTTTGCGGGGCGCAGCTCGGTACCGCACTCGGGGCAGGTGGTCGGCATGACGAACTCGCGCTCGCTGCCGTCGCGCAGCTCGACGACGGGGCCGAGCACCTCGGGGATCACGTCGCCGGCCTTCCGCAGCACCACCGTGTCGCCGATGAGCACGCCCTTGGCGCGCACCACGTCTTGGTTGTGCAGGGTCGCCTGGCGCACGGTCGACCCGGCGACGCGCACTGGCTGCATGACGGCGAACGGGGTGGCGCGGCCCGTGCGGCCGACGCTGACGACGATGTCGAGCAGTGTCGTGTTCACCTGCTCGGGCGGGTACTTGTAGGCGATCGCCCAGCGCGGGGCGCGGCTGGTCGCGCCGAGTTCGCCGTGCAGGGCCAGCTCGTCGACCTTGACGACGACGCCGTCGATCTCGTGCTCGACGGAGTGACGGTGCTCGCCGTAGTGGGCGACGTACTCAAGCACCCCCTCAACGCCGTCGACGACGCGAACGTTGTCGCTCGTCGGCAGCCCCCACTCGCGCAGCAGCGTGTACACCTCGCTTTGGGCGGCGACCGGCGGGGTGGGCCAGGCGCCGATGCCGTGCACGAGCATGCGCAGGCGCGACAGCCGGTCGTCCATGCGCTCGAGCTGGGCGGCGTTTTTGCCCTCGGCCTTCTGCCGCAGCGAGCCGCTCGCGGCGTTGCGCGGGTTCGCGAACTCGCGCTCGCCGGCCTCGCGCTGGCGCTCGTTCAGCTCGTCGAAGGCCCTCTTCGGCAGGTAGACCTCGCCGCGCACTTCGACGAGCGCGGGCGGGTCGTCGGTCGCGAGGCGCTGCGGGATGCCCGCAATGCGCACCGCATTCTCGGTCACGTCTTCGCCGACGACGCCGTCACCGCGGGTCGCGGCGCTCACGAGGCGCCCGTTCTCGTAGCGCAGGTTGAGGGCGAGCCCGTCGATCTTCAGTTCGCACAGCCACGCCACGGTGCGGCCCGCGTCGCGCTCGACCTTCGCCGCCCACGCGGCCAACTCGTCGTCGGTGAAGGCGTTGTCGAGGCTGAGCATGCGCTCGGCGTGCTCGACCGGCGCGAACAGGGTGGTTTCGGCGCGGCCGCCGACGGTCTGGGTGGGGCTGTCGTGGCTCTGCAGCTCGGGGTGCGCGTGCTCGAGCGCTTCGAGCCGTGCGATCATGCCGTCGTAGGTCGCGTCGTCTTCGATGACCTGGTCGCGCTGGTAGTACGCCTCGCGCAACTCGAGGATGCGCTCAGTCAGCGCGGTCGCCTCGGCGCGCGCGGCGTCGAGGTCGTCGGGGACGGGGTCGGTCGGCGAGCGGAAGGCGTTCTCGGCGGTCACGCCGAAAGTGTAGGGGCGAGGCCCGACGCGCAGCCGGGAGGCGTGCAGGTGATGCTCAGGCGCGCGGATTCCGCCCCGGCAGAGTCAGGGCCGAGCGCTGGGTCGTCCGGGCCCACGGCGGGGCGTGCGAGGGGTGGGTCTCTAGGCCGGCACCGGCACGGCGCTCACCGTGCGGTCAATCGTGCACTGGCCGAGCACCCGCGTGCCGACGTAGACGACCGCGGTCTGGCCGGGCGCGACGCCCATGAGCGGCTCGTCAACACGCACCACGAGCTCGAGCGCGCCAGCGTTGCCTGCGTCGTCGCCCTCACTAGCGTCGCCGCGCTCGGCACCGTCGCCGCGATCGCCGCTCGTCGCGCTCACGACCTGCGCGACCGCCGGCACCGGGTCGGCGTGCGCGCGCACCTGCACCTCGCAGGCGAACTCGGAGACGCGACCGCGAGCATCCCCCGACGCGATGCCGCTTGAGACCGGATCAAGCCCCGCCCACGTGAAGCGGGCCCCGGCGAGCTCGCGAACCGCGAGCGCCTCCTTCGGGCCGACGACGACCGTGTTCTCTTTCGGGCGCACCTCGAGCACGAAACGCGGCCGTCCGTCGGGCGCCGGGCGGCCGAGGTTCAGGCCGCGGCGCTGGCCGACCGTGAAGCTCGTCGCGCCGTCGTGCTCGCCGACGGCCGCGCCCTCGCGGTCGACGATGAGCCCCTGGCGGGGCGGGATGCGCTCCCCCAGCCACGCGCGCGTGTCGCCGTCCGGGATAAAGCAGATGTCGTGGCTGTCGGGCTTCTGCGCGACCGACAGCCCGCGGGCGGCGGCCTCGGCGCGCACCTCCGCCTTCGACGGGGTCGTTCCGAGCGGGAACATCGCGTGGGCCAGCTGCTCGCTCGTGAGCACGCCGAGCACGTACGACTGGTCTTTCGCCTCGTCGCCGGCGCGGTGCAGCTCGCGGTTGCCGTTCTCGTCGGTGACGATGTGCGCGTAGTGGCCGGTGACGACGGCGTCGAAGCCGAGCGCGAGCGCCTTCTCGAGCACGGCGGCGAACTTGATGCGCTCGTTGCAGCGCATGCAGGGGTTCGGGGTGCGGCCGGCCGCGTACTCGTCGATGAAGTCGTTCACGACGTCGTCGGCGAAGCGCTCGGAGAAATCCCACACGTAGAACGGGATGCCGAGCTTCTCGGCCGCACGCCGCGCATCGAGCGAGTCTTCGATCGTGCAGCAGCCGCGGCTACCGGTGCGCAGGGTGCCCGGCATGCGGCTGAGCGCCAGGTGCACGCCGACGACCTCGTGGCCCGCGTCGACGGCGCGCGCGGCGGCCACCGCGGAGTCGACCCCGCCACTCATCGCCGCCAGAACACGCATACCTACAAGGGTACGCGGGGCCCGCAAATCGGCAGGGGGATGCGCGGCGCGACTACCCGGGAAACCGCGCGGCCTCGCGGTGGTGGCGCAGCGTCATGCGGGCTGCCGCCCCGGGCGGCGCGGTGTCGTCCGGGCTACCGCCCCAGCCGCGGCGTGCGGGCCGCGAGTCCCGCCGCGAGCGCCCGCTCGACGGCCGCGGGCAGGGCGGCGAGCAGCCCGTCGATGTCGGCGGCCGTCGTGTCGGGGCCGAGGGTGATGCGCAGAGCGCCGCGAGCATCCGATTCGGAGACGCCCATCGCGAGCAGCACGTGCGACGGCTCGGGCACCCCCGCCTGGCAGGCCGACCCGGTCGAGACGGCGAAGCCCGCCTGGTCGAGAAGGAACAGCAGCGAGTCGCCCTCGGCGCCGGGCACGCGCAGGTGCACGGTTCCGGGCAGCGCGTCGCCCGTCGCCCCGTCGGCGAGCGCCCCCGACAGCACCGCCTGCGGCACCGTTTCGCGGATGCCCGCGGCCAGCCGGTCGCGCAACTCACGCTTGTGGGCTGCGCGGCTCTCGAGGCTCGCGTGCGCGTGCTCGGCGGCGACGGCGAAGGCGACGGCCCCCGCGGCGTCCATCGTGCCGGCGCGTCCACGCTGCTGGCCGCCACCGTGCAGCAGCGGTTCGACGTCGACGCCGCGTCGGATCACGATCGCGCCCACCCCGACGGGCCCGCCGATCTTGTGCGCCGAGATCGACACGGCGCTGACGCCGGCCGGCAGCGGCGCGAGCGGCAGCTGCCCATAGGCGGCGATCGCGTCGACGTGCAGCGGCACCCCGTGGGCGGCGGCGAGCGCCGCGGCCTCGGCGACCGGCTGGAGGGTGCCGACCTCGTTGTTGGCGGCGAGCATGGTGACGAGCGCGACGGCGTCGCCGTGCGTGGCGAGGGCGTCCTCGAGGGCGTCGACGCGCATCCGGCCAGCGGGGTCGACGGGGACGATGACGGCGCGGGCGCTCGCATTGGCGACCAGCCAGTCGACCGCGTCGAGGGTCGCGTGGTGTTCGGCGGCCGTGAGCAGGATCACCGGCCGGGCGACATCGCGCTGGCGCCGCCAGTAGAGGCCCTTGACGCCCGTATTGACCGCTTCCGTTCCGCCGCCGGTGAGGGTGAGTTCGACCGCGTCGACGCCGAGGGTGGCGGCGATGCGCGCGCGGGCGTCGTCGAGCACGGCGCGGGCGGCCTGCCCCGCCGAGTGAATCGACGAGGGGTTGCCGACGACCGCGAGCGCGTCGACATAGGCCGCGCGCACCTCGGGCGGCATGGGCGAGGTGGCGGCGTGGTCGAGGTAGACGGTCACGAGGGCCTCCTCTCGGTGGGGCGAATCGTGCGGAGCGCACGCGGTGTGCTGGCAGTGTGCTGGCGGTGTACGAATCGTGATGCGGGGTGGTCAGGGGCGCGGCGTCGCACCGCTTAGCCTAGGCACATGACGGCCCGTGACTCCCTGCGCGCGCTCGGGGTGACGCACACCGACGCGGGCGGGGAACTGCGCGTCTGGAGCGCCTCGGCCTCGCGCGTGGAGCTCTGCGTGCTCGACGCCGACGATCCGACGTGGATCGTCGAACGCGTGCCGATGCATCGCGGGCCCGGCAAGGTGTGGCACGCCGAGCATCCGCGCCTCACCCCCGGCACTCGGTACTCGGTGCGCGCGCACGGGCACGACGGTCGGCGCCACCGCTTCGACCCCGACCGCCACCTCATCGACCCCTACGCCAAGGGCCTCGTGCGCACCACCGACGGCGAGTGGCGCGCCTACGTGCAAGACACGCACTTCGACTGGGGCGGGGTGGGAAAGCCCCGCACGCCGCTCGACCGCACGGTCATCTACGAGGCCCACGTGAAGGGCCTCACGGCGATGAACCTCGAGCTGCCGCCCGAGCTGCGCGGCACCTATGCGGGGCTCGCCCACCCGGCGACGATCGCCTACCTACACGACCTCGGCGTGACCGCCGTCGAGCTGCTGCCCATTCACCAGTCGGTGAGCGAGCAACGCCTCATCGCGCAGGGACTCACCAACTACTGGGGCTACAACACCCTGAACTTCTTCACCCCGCACGCTGCCTATGCGACCGCCGCCGCGCAGACGGGCGGGCCCGGGGCGATCCTGCGCGAGGTGAAGGGCATGGTGAAGCTGCTGCACGAGGCCGGCATCGAGGTGATCCTCGACGTCGTCTACAACCACACCGCCGAGGAGGGCGTCGACGGCCCCACCTCGAGCCTGCGCGGCCTCGACGACCCGCACTACTACCGGCAGGATGCGCACGGTCACTACATCGACGTCACCGGCTGCGGCAACACGGTCGACTTCTCATTGCCCGCCGCGCAACGCCTCGTGCTCGACTCCCTCCGGTACTGGGCCGAGGAGGTGCAGATCGACGGCTTCCGCTTCGACCTGATGGCGACGCTGGGGCGCGACAAGCGCGCAGAATTCGACCCCGAGCATCCCTTGCTGCGGGCGATCCTGGACGACCCGGCGCTCGCCGACACGAAGATGATCGCCGAACCGTGGGATGTCGGGATGGGCGGCTGGCAGGTCGGCAACTTCCCGCACGGCTACAGCGAGTGGAACGACGGCTTCCGCGACCGCGCGCGCGCCTTTTGGCTGACCGACGTGCGCGACGCACGACTGCACGGCTCGGCGCCGCACGGCATCGGGCCGCTCGCCCGCCGCATCACCGGCAGTGCCCACGTGTTCGCCGCCGAGCGCGGGCCGCTCGCGAGCGTCAACTTCGTCACCGCCCACGACGGCTTCACCCTCGCCGACCTCACGAGCTTCAACGAGAAGCACAACCTCGGCAACGGCGAAGACAACCGCGACGGCACCGACAACAACCGCTCGTACAACCACGGACTCGAGGGGCCGACCGCCGAGGCGCAGATCCTCCGCGACCGGCGACGGGCCATGCGCAACCTGATGGGAACCCTGCTGCTCAGTGCGGGCATCCCGATGATCACCGCCGGGGATGAACGCGGCCGCACCCAGCGCGGCAACAACAACGCCTACTGCCACGACAGCGAGCTGACCTGGGTCGACTGGGACACCGCCGGGTGGCAGGAGGACCTGTACCGCGTGACCCGCAAGCTGATTCAGCTGCGGCGCGACAACCCGGCCCTGCGGCCCTCGCGCTACGGCCGCTTCGGCGAGACCGTGCCGAGCGCCACCCAGATGGACTGGTACAACAAGGCCGGCCAGTCGATGACGATGGACGACTGGGACTCGCCCGCCGAGCGCACCCTGCAGTACCTGGCCGCCTCGACGCCCGAGCACGAGGCGTTCAACCGGATTCTCTTGATCGTGCACGGCCTCGAGCAGCCGGTCACGGTGACGCTGCCCGCCCACGTCGGGGTCGACGGCTACACGCTCGTCTGGGATTCGGGCCACGACGACATCACCGGTATCGAGCGACACCACGTGCCCGGCGAGCGGCTCGAGGTGGGGCCGACGTCGATGCTGCTGTTCGTCGCCCACGGCGAGCAGGTCGTGGTGGAAAGGGACGGCGCGGCTGGTGACCCGGCCGAGACGGGCGACCCACACGCCCCCGAGAGCGATGGCTAAGGGCGCTTCCCCCGCCCCGGGAACCCCCGCGACGCTCGTGCTCGCGGCCGCCGGCATCGCCTTCACCGCCCGGCAGTACGCCCACGACCCGGCGACGACGAGCTTCGGGCTGGAGGCGGCTGAGGCGCTCGGCGTCGAGCCGGAGCGGGTGTTCAAGACCCTGCTCGCCGACGTCGACGGCCAGCTCGTCGTCGGCATCGTGCCGGTGTCGACGATCCTCGACCTGAAGGCCCTCGCGCGCGCCGTCGGCGGCAAGAGGGCGGCGATGGCGGAGCCCCAACTCGCCGAACGTCGGACGGGCTACGTCGTCGGCGGCATCTCCCCCATCGGCCAAAAAACCGCCCACCCGACGGTCGTCGACGAGAGCGCGCTGCTCTTCGACACGGTGCTCGTCTCGGGCGGTCGCCGCGGGCTCGACCTCGAGCTCGCGCCCGCCGACCTCATCGCGGTGACGAGCGCGACGGTCGCCGACATCGCTCGCTAGTTCGCCGGGCGGCGGGCGGGCGATGTCGGCGCCGACGGACGCCTAGTGTGCGACGGCGACGAGACCCGTCTCGGCCGGGTTCGCGAGCAGAGCGTGGCGCGGGGTGACCCGCACGTTGTAGCCCCACGATCCGGAGCGCTCGAGCGGCACGGTGCCGACGAACGTCGCCGGCTGGCCGAGCTCGTTCGAGTCGAGCACCAGCTCGCGGCGGTGCATCTCGGCGAGGTCGTCGCCATGACCGGCGCGGCCGAAGACGACCTCAACGAGCACCTCGCCCGGGTCGAGCTCGGCGAGCTGCACGTGCGCGCGCACCTTCAGCTCGTCGCCGACCTGCGGGCTCTGCACTCCACCCGACTCGACGTGCGTGACCGCAACGTGGCCCCACTGTTGGGCGACGCGCACCTTGAACGCGGCGAGGTCGCGCGCGGGCTGCAGACCGTGCGCGGTGATCGTGCGGCGGCTGTGGGCGGCCGGCACGTAGAGGCGCTCGACGTACTCGCGCACCATGCGGTCGGCCGACAGTTCGGGGCTGAGGGTCGACAGCGTGTGGCGGATCGACTGCAGCCAGCGGCGCGGCAGGCCGTCGGCGTCGCGCTCGTAGAAGCGCGGCGCGATCTGGTGCTCGACGAGGTCGTACATCGAGTGGGCTTCGAGCGCGTCGCGCTCGGCGCCGTCGCCGGCGGCGTCGGCCGACGGGATCGCCCAGCCGTTCTCGCCGTCGTAGTACTCGTTCCACCAGCCATCGAGGATCGACAGGTTGAGCGAACCGTTCAGCGCGGCCTTCATGCCGGAGGTGCCGCACGCCTCGAGCGGGCGCAGCGGGTTGTTCAGCCAGATGTCGGTGCCCGGGTAGAGCAGGCGCGCCATCGCGATGTCGTAGTTCGGCAGGAAGACGATACGCTCACGCACGTCGGGGTGCTGCGCGAACTGCACGAGGCGCTGAATGAGGGCCTTCCCCGCGTCGTCGGCGGGGTGCGACTTGCCGGCGATCACGAGCTGCACGGGGCGCTCGGGGTCGGTGAGCAGGGCGCGCAGGCGGTCCTCGTCGTGCAGCATCAGCGTCAGGCGCTTGTAGGTCGGCACGCGGCGGGCGAATCCGATCGTCAGCACGTCGGGGTCGAGGATCCGGTGCATCCACGCCGGGGCGACCGCGCCCGGGTTCTCTTCCTCGAACGCGGCGACGACGCGCTTGCGGGCGTCCTCGACGAGCTGTTCGCGCATCCGCCGACGAACCGCCCACAGGTCGGCGTCGCTGACGGCCTCGGAGGCCCAGTCGGCCGCCGCCGTGTCGTACGTGCCGAGCTTCTCTTTCGCGAGCGCCATCATCATCGGGTCGGTCCAGGTCGGTGCGTGAACACCGTTGGTGACCGAGGTGATGGGCACGTCGTCTTGGTCGAAGTCGGGCCAGAGCTGGCCGAACATGCCGCGCGAGACGTCGCCGTGAAGCTGCGAGACACCATTGGCGCGCTGCGCGAGACGCAGGCCCATGACCGCCATGTTGAACACGCCGCTGTTGCCGCCCTCGTAGTCTTCGGCACCGAGCGCGAGCACGTCGTGCACGTCGACACCGGGCAGCAGGTTGGTCGAGAAGTAGCGCTCGATCATGCCGATGTCGAAGCGGTCGATGCCGGCAGGCACGGGGGTGTGGGTCGTGAACAGGGTGCCGGCGCGCACCACCTGCAGCGCCTCGGCGAACGTGAGGCCCTCGGCGATGAGGTCGCTGATGCGTTCGAGGCCGAGGAACCCGGCGTGGCCCTCGTTGGTGTGGAACACCTCGGGGGCCTCGGTACCCGACAGCTCGATGTAGCGCGCGATGGCGCGCACGCCGCCGATGCCGAGCAGCAGCTCTTGCAAGAGACGGTGCTCGCCGCCGCCGCCGTACAGGCGGTCGGTGACGCCGCGCAGCTCGTCGTCATTGTCGGGGATGTCGGTATCGAGCAGCAGCAGTTCGACGCGGCCGACCTGCATCTTCCAGACGCGGGCGTGCATGGCCCGACCCTCGGGGAGGGCCAGGGTGATGCGCACCGCGGTTCCGTCGTGCTCCTTCAGCATCTGCATGGGCAGACCGTCGGGGTCGAGCACGGGGTAGCTCTCTTTCTGCCACCCGTCGCGGTCGATCGCCTGCCGGAAGTAGCCAGCGCGGTAGAACAGGCCAACGCCGATGAGCGGCACCCCGAGGTCGCTAGCGCTCTTCAGGTGGTCGCCGGCGAGGATTCCGAGGCCGCCGGAGTACTGGGGGATCGCGCTGGCGATGCCGAACTCGGGCGAGAAGTAGGCGATGCGCGCGGGCGCGTCGGAAAGCGACTGGTACCAGCGCGGCTCGCGCAGATACGCCTGGAGATCGTCGCGCAGGCGCTCAGCCTCGGCGATGAAGGCGCCGTCGTGGGCAAGCGCGTCAAGGCGCGAGGGTTCGACGGCGCCGAGCACCGCGACGGGGTCGTGGTCGAGCTCGTGCCACAGCGCCGGGTCGATCGACTCGAACAGGCGCCTCGTCGGCTCATGCCACGACCAGCGCAGGTTCGCGGCGAGCTCGCCGACGGCGGCAAGCTCGGCGGGCAGGACAGTGCGGACGGTAAAGCGGCGGATCGCCTTCACGCGGTAACTCCTCGGCCGGGGCGGATGGGACGTCGTGGGCCCATCGGTCAAGCCTAAGCGAGCGGCGACCGTTTCGGGAACCGGTTCCATATTTGCAAGAACCGGGATGCGCATCCACTGTCAATGAGGTCAGAAAGCGCTCTTAACGCCGAACAGGACCGGCCTCGCGTTGGGGGGATGCGAGTCTCGGTCCTGGTTCACGCGAACGCTCGGGTCGCCGCGTGATGTTCGGGGAACAGGTCGGATTCGGGTGTTCCGCCTATTCGATTTCCGAACACCACGGTACTCCGAACGGGCGCGATGGGAAGGAGGGTGACGCATATTCGCGTACCCCGGCCGGGGTACATTTTGTCCGCCCTTGTGCGGACACCCGAACGGGGGCCACCGACACACCCCTCCCCCGCCACACGCGAGAGGGGTACGGTCGATGGGTGGCGACCACCAACACGACATTCAGCGGCCGCATCGGCCGAGTGCCCATCCGACACCTGAGCCCGCAGCAGCCCGAACACCGCTGGCCGGCGAAAGCCTTCGTCGGCGAGGTCGTGCCGTTCGCGGCGACCGTGTTCCGTGAGGGACACGACATTCTCGGTGCCGATCTGCTGCTGAGACGCCCCGATGGATCCGTCACCGAGCACCCGCTGCACACGGGCGCCCCGGGAACCGACCGCTGGGAGACCGACGCGCTCGTCGACGTCGCAGGCGACTGGTCGTGGCAGATTCGCGCCTACACCGACGACTGGGCGACGTGGTTGCACGCCGCAACCGTGAAGATCGAAGCGGGCGTCGACAGCGAGGTCATGCTCATGGCCGGGATCGAGTTGCTCACTCGTGCGGCAAAGCTCGCCTCCGGCACTCCGGCCCAGCGCGTGCTCACGAACGCCCGCACCGCCATGAAGAAGACGACGAAGACCCCCGCCGAGCGGCTCGCCGTCGCCCGCGACCCCCGCGTCGTGTCGGCGGTTGCCGCCAACCGCCTGATGAGCCTCGAGACGCTGTCCGAGTCGATCCCGTTGCGGGTTGAGCGCACCAGGGCCGGCGTCGGCGCCTGGTACGAGTTCTTCCCACGCAGCGAAGGCGCGAAGCAGAAGAAGGACGGCACCTGGGTGTCTGGCACCTTCCGCACCGCGCAGAAGCGCCTCCCCGCCGTCGCCCAGATGGGGTTCGAGGTGCTGTACCTGCCGCCGATCCACCCGATCGGCACGGTCAACCGGAAGGGCCCGAACAACACGCTGACGCCGGGCCCGGGCGACCCGGGCAGCCCCTGGGCGATCGGCTCGGCCGACGGCGGCCACGACGCGATCCACCCCGATCTCGGCACCGTGGCCGACTTCCGGGCGTTCGTCAAGGCCGTGCACAAGAACGGGCTCGAGCTGGCGCTCGACCTTGCCCTGCAGTGCGCGCCCGACCACCCGTGGGTGACCGAGCATCCCGAGTGGTTCACGACGCTGCCCGACGGGTCGATCGCGTACGCCGAGAACCCGCCGAAGAAGTACCAAGACATCTACCCGCTGAACTTCGACAACGACCCCGAGGGTCTGAGCCGCGAGATCCTGCGCATCGTCACCTACTGGATCGAGCTCGGCGTGCGCATCTTCCGGGTCGACAACCCGCACACCAAACCCTTGAGCTTCTGGGAGTGGCTGCTCGCCGAGGTGCGCCGCGACTACCCCGACGTGGTGTTCCTCGCCGAGGCGTTCACCCGCCCGGCGATGATGCAGTCGCTCGCCGCGGTCGGCTTCCACCAGTCGTACACCTACTTCACCTGGCGCAACACGAAGCAGGAGCTCGAGGAATACCTCACCGAGGTGTCGCAGGTCACAAGCACGCACTTCCGGCCGAACTTCTTCGTCAACACGCCCGACATCCTGACCGAGTACCTGCAATTCGGAGGGGTTCCGGCGTACAAGATTCGCGCGGCGCTCGCGGCGACGGCGAGCCCCACCTGGGGCATGTACGCCGGCTACGAGCTGATCGAGAACGTCGCGCGGCCGGGCAGCGAAGAGAACATCGACAACGAGAAGTACGAGTACAAGAACCGTGATTGGGCGGCCGCCGAGGCCGAGGGCAGGTCGATCGCGCCGTACATCACCCAGTTGAACGCGATCCGGGCAGCGCATCCGGCGCTTCGTCAGTTGCGCAACCTCCGCATCCACTGGAGCGACGACGAGGCGATCCTCGTCTACTCCAAGACGATGGATGCGCGTTTCACCGGCACCGGACGTCCCGACGGTCTCATCATCGTCGCGAACGTCGACCCGCACTCGGTGCGCGAGACGACGGTGCACCTCGACCTCACGGTGCTCGGGCTCGAGCCCGGAGGGCGCTTCGACGTCACCGACCTGATCACGCAGGAGCGGTACACCTGGGGCGCCGACAACTACGTGCGGCTCGACGCGTTCCAGAACCCCGTGCACATCCTCCGCATCGACTACCCGAAGGGCGTCTGATGGCTACGAAGAAGCCGGCACCGCGCATCCCGACCCTGCACCCCGACCACCGGAGGGCGCTCGTTGAGGCGCGGCACCCGCAACCGCATGACGCGCTCGGGCAGCACGCCGTCGACGGCGGCTGGCTCGTGCGCGTGCTGCGGCCGCTGGCGGCCAGCGTCACGATCGAGCGCGCCGACGGAACACGGCACGCTCTTGAGCACGACGCCGACGGCCTCTGGCACGGCCTCCTTCCCGGCGGGCCGGCCGACGGCCAGGCCTACACGGTGCACACCACGTACGACGGCGGGCCCGACTGGCACGCCGACGACCCGTATCGCTTTGTGCCGAGCGTCGGCGAGGTCGACCTCTACCTGTGGGCAGAGGGGCGTCACGAGCAGCTCTGGCAGGTGCTCGGCGCGCACAAGAAGACCCACGAGGGCGTCGAGGGCACCGGGTTCAGCGTCTGGGCCCCGCACGCGCAGGCGGCGCGTGTCGTCGGCGACTTCAACGACTGGAACGGCGCACTGCACGCCATGCGCCGCCTCGACGACAACGGGGTGTGGGAGCTGTTCGTGCCGGGCCTCGGGGCAGGCTCGACCTACAAGTTCGAACTGCTGACCCCGTCGGGCGAGTGGGTGAAGCGCGCCGACCCGATGGCCCGCTACACCGAGGTGCCGCCCGCCACCGCGTCGGTCGTCGGCGACAGCACCTACAGCTGGAACGACGGCGACTGGATGGCGGCCCGCGCCGCTCGCGACCCGCACAACGGCCCCATGAGCGTGTACGAGCTGCACCTCGGCTCGTGGAAGCCGGGGCTCGGGTACCGCGACATCGCCGACCCGCTGATCGAATACCTGGAACACACGGGATTCACGCACGTCGAGTTCCTGCCGCTCGCGGAGCACCCGTACGGCCCGAGCTGGGGCTACCAGGTGACCGGCTACTTCGCCCCCACCTCGCGCTTCGGCCACCCCGACGACCTGCGGTACCTCATCGACCGGCTGCACCAGGCCGGCATCGGCGTGATCATGGACTGGGTGCCCGCGCACTTCCCGAAAGACGAGTGGGCACTCGGGCGATTCGACGGCGTCGCGCTGTATGAGCATCCAGACCCGCGGCGCGGCGAGCACCCCGACTGGGGCACCTACATTTTCGACTTCGGCCGCAGCCAGGTGCGCAATTTCCTCGTCGCGAACGCGCTGTACTGGCTCGAAGAGTTCCACATCGACGGGCTGCGCGTCGACGCCGTGGCGAGCATGCTGTACCTCGACTACTCGCGCGCGGAGGGTCAGTGGCTGCCGAACCAGCACGGTGGGCGCGAGAACCTCGAGGCGATCGCGTTCCTCCAGGAGGCGACGGCGACGGCCTACAAGCGCCAGCCCGGCATCATCATGATCGCCGAAGAGTCGACCTCGTACCCCGGCGTGAGCCGCCCCACCGATGCGGGCGGTCTCGGCTTCGGCATGAAGTGGAACATGGGCTGGATGCACGACACCCTGTCGTACTTCCAACGCAACCCCATGTGGCGCTCGCACCACCACGGCGAGATCACCTTCAGCTTCCTGTACGCGTTCAGCGAGAACTTCATGCTTCCGATCAGCCACGACGAGGTCGTGCACGGCAAGGGCTCCCTGCTGCACAAGATGCCCGGCGACCAGTGGCAGAAGCTCGCCAACGTGCGCGCGTACCTGTCGTTCATGTGGGCGCACCCCGGCAAGCAGCTGCTGTTCATGGGTCAAGAATTCGGCCAGCCTAGCGAGTGGAGCGAAGAGCGCGGCCTTGACTGGTGGATCCTCGACCAGCCCGTGCATCAGGGGCTCCTGAGCCTCGTGCGTCAGCTGAACCGGGTCTACCGCGACTCGCCGTCGCTCTGGCAGCGCGACAACACGCCAGACGGCTTCGAATGGCTCGAGGGCGGCGACGCGGGCAACAACGTGATCGCCTTCCTGCGCCGCGGTGATGGCGACGAGCCGCCGACGGTGTGCGCGTTCAACTTCAGCGGCAACCCGGTCGGCCCGTATCGACTGCCGCTCCCCCACGCCGGTCGCTGGCGCGAGGTCGTCAACACCGACGCGACCGACTACGGCGGTTCGGGAGTCGGCAACCTCGGCGCGGTCGAGGGCGACGACACCCCGTGGGGCGGCCACCCCGCCTCGGTCGAGCTGACGCTTCCCCCGCTCGCGGGGCTCTGGCTACAGCCCGAGGGCTAGTAGAGCAGGTTGGTGAGCTGACGCCGCGCGGTGACGACGCGCGGATCGTCGGCGCCGACCAGCTGGAAGTAGTCGAGCATGCGCGTGCGCACAGCCGCCTTGCCGTCAGCGTCCAGCCGGGGGAACACGGTGAGCAGACGCGCGAACGCGTCCTCCACGTGACCGCCACTGACATCGAGGTCGGCGATCGCCAACTGCGCGTCCGCGCTGTCGGGATGCTCGGCAGCGGCACTGCGGATCGTCGCCGCGTCCGCGCCCTCCAGCCGCTTGAGGAGCGACACCTGCGCGAGCCCGGCGACGGCGTCGTCATCGCGGGGATTCTGGGCGATCGCCGTCTCGAAGGCGGTGATCGCCGCATCCAGGTCGCCGCGCGAGACGGCGTCGTAGGCCTCCTGGTGGAGCGGCGGCAGAGGCTGCTCCACGGGCTCGGCGTCGGCGCCCTCGGCGCCAGTCTCCGTCGCCCCGCCGATGGTGCCGGTCACGCCGTTCTGAGCGGCCAACTCGAGCACCTGCTCGAACACTCCGCGCACCTCGTCCTCGGCGGCCATGCCCACGAACAGGGGCACGGGGCGTCCGCCGATGAGAGCCACCACCGCCGGCACCTGGGTGATCTGGAACGCCTGGGCGACCTGCGGCGAGCGGTTGCCGTCGACGGTGATCAGCGCGAGGCGGCCGCCATAGCTCTCGATGATGGCCGGGAGGAAGGGTTCGATGCCGCCGCCGTAGAACTCGACGATGACCGGCACCCTCCGCGACAGCTCGACGGCGTGGCCGAAGCTCTGGTCGTCGGCCTCCGACACGATGGGGGCCGAGACGGCGGGTGCGGCCTCACCGTCGCCACCGGGTGCCGAACCCGGGGCTCCCGGACCGGCGGGGCTCCCCGGCGACGCACCGCCGGGTGCGGGTGCGGCGGGTCGGGCTGCAGGCGGCTGCTGAGCCTGTCGCACGAGCGACGACAGGTCGACGGCGCCGCGCAGGCTGGCCGGGTTCAACGACGCGTCGGTCACGATACCTCCGAAGCTGAGATGAGTCCCTGGGTGTAGCCGAGCAAGAGAACGGGGGCGTCGCTGCCGAGCGGCGGCACGTAGAACAGCAGTTGCACGCCATAGCGGGCCACGATGCCGTCGGTGCTCTGCTCGACGCCCGACAGCGCCTGGACGGCGCCGCTGGCGTTGACGGCAGCGCCATCCTGAATGGGCGTGACCGTCTCGGTTTCGATGATGTAGGCGGTGACGAGTCCGCCGGTGTCATTCGTGGCGAGCACGATCGTCTCGCCCTCACCGACCGCGTTCGAGAACGCGATCTCGGCCGTCTCGGGCAACGACTCAGCCCGCTCGGCCTTCGCCGCCGCGCCGATCTGCTCGATCAGAACGTCACTGTCGAGGTCGAACAGTGCGGCACCCTCCGCCTCGGTGCCCTCGAGCAGCAACTCGGCGTAGGCCGGCGCGATGTCCTGCGGCACCACCGACATCAGCGAAGTGTCGGCCGGCAGTCGTGCCGTACCAATACTCGCGGGGGGGCTGTCGGGGAACGGGTTCGCCGGCACGACGGTCACCGCGTAGTGCACCTTGTACTGGCTGCGCGGGTCCTCCTGAATGAGCACCATGGCGAGCGGCGGCAGCGTCTCGTCCTCGGCGTCCTCCACCACGGCGAACACCGTGCGCGGCCAGATGTCGGTCTGCTGCGGCAGGGCGACACGCACGTTGCCGACCGGGATGGCGGGAAGAGCGCCCAACTCAGAATCCTGCGCGCGAATGGCATAACTCGCCTGGCGCAACTCGAGGGCGGGGCCTGCCATGCGCGTCGCGGCGAGGTCAGTGTCGAGATCGCTGTCGGCCTGCGCAATCCGGTCGCCGATTCGGGCGACGATTCGCTCCAGCTGGCGCTCGTTGACGGCGATCGGCGGGGTCACCAGCTCCTCGCTGGGTTCACTGGCCGACGGACTGGGACTCGGCCCGAACGTCATCACGCCGTCGGCCGTGCAGCCCCCGAGCGTCAGGGCCGTGCCGAGAGCGAGAGCTGGAACGACCATGCCCCGGCCGATCGCGCGACGACCCTTGGGGCGCGCGATCGCGGCCCGCGGGCGGGTGGGGCGATAACGCGAGGGGCGAGGCGCCTTCGGCATGCGGGGCGTCTTGCGGCGCGGGCCGCGCTGGCGGCGCCAGTGGAACAGCCCCCACAAGAGGGCGATGAAGCCGAGCACCATAAAGGCGATGCCGGCAAGGATCAGCCAGCCCGAGTACGGCGTCGACGAGTCGAGCGGCCAGGTCACCGTGTAGCCCTGCGGGGCCGGCAGCGTGCCGTCAGACACGACGAGCAGCGACACGTCGACCGGCACGTTCAGCGTGAGACCGAGGTCACCCTCGCCCTCGAACTCGCCGAACCAGAGGTCGCTCCCCAGCGGGGACGGCACCTGCGATTCGGTGCCGCGCACCGCCTGCGCCACGAGCTCGCCCGTCTCGGTGTCGAGCGTGATCAGCGTGTACGGGGCCTCCCCCACCCAGCCGATCACGTCGACCGTGCGGCCGTACGTGACGGCGACGGCGTCGGTTTGCGTCACCACATCGGCGGCGTCACCCTCGGCAGCTTCGCCCTCCGTCGCCTCGCCCTCGGTGGCCTCGCCCTCGGTCGCGTCGCCGTCGGTGGCGTCGCCGTCCGTCGGGTCCGCGGGAGCAGCATCCGTTTCGGGCGCCTCGACGCCGCCAGCGATCGTGATCGTCTGGCTGCCCTCGTAGGCGTTCAAGGCCGCACCGTCGATCACGGTGATCGGCGCCGTCGACGACAGCTGCAACTCGGAGGTCACCGCGTCGGGCGGGGCCAAAACGGTGCGCTGAGCGAGACCGAGACCGCCGCTCGCGAGGGCGACGACAAACAGCACGATGGCGACAAGAAATCGCACGGGCTTCTCCTTTCCGGCCGACCCGGCGCGCAGAGTGCTGCGCGGCCCGAGGCCGTGAACACTGCGGCGGGACCGCGAAAACGTGGGGTACCGGCGGTGCGCGTCATCGGGCGGTCGCCCCGATGGTCGGGGCGGGCCAGCAGAACAAAGACATCCCAGAATAGCGGATGCGCGCACCGGCGTCCCTGACCGGCCCCCCAGCCGCGCATCCCCGTACGTTCTCGAACCACCCTCGACCCGTGCGGCGGCGCACGGATCGTTACACTCGGAGGGTTGAGCCGCCGACCCCGGGAGACGACCACACGTGGCAGCGAATGATGCGACCTTCGGCACCGAGATGCGCGGATACAAGCGCGACGAGGTCGACCGCGCCCTGCAAGAGCTGCGTCGCGAGCTCATCCAGTCGAATACCGAGCGCGCCGAGTCGGCGAAAGAGCTGAAGCGCCTGCAGGCGGTTATCGAAGACCTGCAGGAGGAGCTCGACGAGGTCGGTAGACCCACCTACGCAGGTCTCGGCTCCAAGCTCGAGCAGACCCTTCGAGTCGCCGAAGAGCAGTCGACCCGGCTCATCAGTCAGGCCGACATCGACGCCGATCGCGTTCGAAACGAGGCGCGCGCCGAGGCCGAGAAGCTGCAGCAGGAGACCGCGGCGCGAGTCGAGAAGCTGGTCAACGACGCCACCCGTCGTGCACAAGAGGCGATCGACGCAGCGACCCGCGACGCGCAGGCCACGCGCGAACAGGCCGAGTCGGATGCCGCGACCCTGCGGGCGGAGGCCGAGCGCGAGGCCGCAGCGATCCGCGGCGCCGTCGCCACGGAGGCAGCCGAGACGCGCACCACCGCGAAGCGCGAAGCCGCCGCCCTTCGCGCAGAAGCGGAACGCGAGATCGCCGAGCTTCGGGTCGTCGCCGACCGCGACGCCGCTGAGGCCCGCGAGGCCGCCGCGGCGCTCGCCCGCGATACCGAGCGCCTGCGCGCCGAATTCGAGAGCGAGTCGACCGCGCAGCGCGAGCAGCTCGACGCCGACCTCGCCGCGAAGCGCGCCGAATACGAGTCCGAAGTTGTGGGCGAGCGGGAACGCGTGCTCGCCGAGCTCGAAGAGCGGCGCACGGCGTGGGAGGCCGAGGAGCAGCGCCGCCGCGCCGCCGTCGACGCTCTCGAGACACGCTCCCGCGCCGCCCTCGACACCGAATTGACGGATGCACGCGCCCGGCTCGAGCAGGAGCTGGCCGCCGCGCGCGCCGACCTCGCCCACGAGACCGAGCGCACTCGCGCCGAACTCGCCACCGAAGTCTCGACGACACGCGCCGACCTCGACCGCCAGGTGTCGGAGACCCGAGCCGACCTGGAACGCGAGCAGAGCGAGGCCCGTGCAAGCCTCGAGCGCGAACTGGCCGAGGCGCGCAGTGCCCTGGCCGCCGAACTCGCGGAGGCGCGCGCCGGACTCGACCGCGAAGCCGCCGACGCCCGCGCCGCGCTGGAGCAGGAACTCGCCCGCGCCCGCGCGGACCTCGAGCAAGAACTCACCCGCGCGCGAACCGAACTCGACCAGGAGCTGGCCGCCGCCCGCGCCGACGCGGAACGCGAACTCGCCGAGAGCCGCGCCACCGCCGATCGAGAGAACAGCGAGCGGCGTACCGCGCTCGAGCAGGACATCGCCGCCGCTCGCGCCGACCTGGAGCGCGACGTCGCGGCCGCCCGCGCCGACCTCGAGCGGGAACTCTCGAGCGCCCGCGCCGAGCTCGACCGCGAGGTCAGCGAGCGCCGGGCCGACACCGAACGATACGTCACCGCAACGCGGGACCAGTTGGACGCCGACATCGAGGCCGCCCGTGCGCGCCTCGCTGACGAGCAGACCACGGGTCGCGAGGCACTCGACCGCGAACTGTCAGCGGCCCGCCTCGACGCCGAGCGCGAACTCGAGGCCGAGCGCGCGAGTCGCCTGCACGAGCTCGAGACCGAGCGCATCAACCTCACCGACCAGCTGGCGAAGCTGCGGGCGCAACTCACGCACGAGGCGGAAGAGCAGTCGGCACGGCTGGCGCGCGAGGCCGAGCAGGCCCGCGTCGACCTCGACATGGAGCTCTCGGCGCGCCGAGACGATGCCGAGAAGGAGTACCTGTCGCGCCAGCAGGAGGCCGTGGCGCAGAAGAAGAAGTACCTCGACGAGGCCACAGCCGAACTCACGGCAGCCCAGGCCCGCGCCGCCGACGCGCGGAGGGTTGCGGCCGAGCTCGACGCCAATGCCGCGCGCGACGCCGAGGAACGCCGCGCGGCCGCCGATGCCACCGCACGGGAGGTGCTCGAGAATGCCGAGCGCCGCGCCGCGGCGATGATCGCCGACGCCGAGAAGCGCACGGCCGAGCTCGTCGCCGACGCCGAGGAGCGCCTCGCCCGGATCCGCGTCGAGCGTGACGCCGTGGCTGGATACTTTGAGGGCATGCGCGGAGTACTGTCGCAAGCAGAGAAGCTCGCCGGGTCCGACTGAGTCGTCCGGCGCCCGACGAGAGAGTGCGAGGTAGCCGGTGAAGATCCAGAGCGCTTTCCGCGTCGGCCTGCTGGGCGGGCTCGGAGTGCTGGTCGCACTGTTCATCGGTGGCGCGTTCGTCTCGCTCGCGACGATCATCACCTACATCGGCGCAGCGATCTTCCTCGCGCTCGGGCTCGACCCGCTCATTACGTGGCTCGAGAAGCGGGGCTGGCCCCGGTGGTCGGCGATCGTCACGGTGCTCACCGGCGTCGTCGCCCTCTTCACAGGACTCGTGTTCGCGCTCGTGCCCGTCATCGTCGAGCAAACCGATCGCCTCATCACGCAGATCACGCGGTACCTGCAATCGATCGAGAGTCTCGACGAGTTCTTCGACAACGCGCAGAGCTTCATCCCGGTCGAGATCCTGAACGTCCGGCAATCAGCCGAATCAGCGCTCGCCTTCCTCAGCGATCCGGCGAACCTCGCCGAAATCGGCGGCGGAGTGCTGTCCGTGGGAATCGGGATCGCCGCGGGCCTCTTCGGCGGGTTGATCATCCTGATCTTGACGCTGTTCTTCGCCTCATCCTTGAACTCGATCAAGGCGGCGCTCTATCGACTGGTGCCCGCCTCGAAGCGCGAAGGGTTCATCCGCATCGCCGAGCAGGTGTCGATGGCTGTCGGCCGGTACGTGGTCGGCCAGGTGACATTGGCGCTTTGCAACGGCGTCCTGAGTTTCGCGTTCTTGAGCATCGTCGGTGCGCAGTATCCGGCGTTGTTCGCGTTCGTCGCGTTCCTGTTCTCGCTGGTGCCGCTCGTCGGAACGATCACGGGCTCCACGATCATCGTGCTCACGCAGTGGCTCGTGAACCCCGAGTCGATCTCGACGGTGATCGTCGCCGCGATCTACTACCTGATCTACATGCAGGTCGAGGCATACCTCTTGGCGCCCAACATCATGCGCCGCGCCGTGCGGGTTCCCGGGGTCGTCGTCGTCATCGCGGCACTGTCAGGAGGCACGCTGCTCGGCGTTCTCGGAGCGCTCATCGCGATTCCGGTCGCCGCGTCCGTGCTGATCATCATCGAGCAGGTGATCGTTCCTCGCCAGGAGGCGGCGTAGCTGCCTTTCGTCGCGCCACCGTCGGCGCCCCGACGGGCTACGCGGGCCAGTGGGTGGGCAACGGCAAAACGGCGGGGTTCAGCCTCGCCACGATCTCGCTCAGCACGCGGTACGTCTGGTTCTCGCCGACCCAGAGGTGCTTGCCGCCCTCGACCGCGACGAAGTCGAGCTCCGGCACGGACGAGAAGCGCTCACGCGCCTCTGCGGGGCGCAGGTAGTCATCGAGTTCGGGAATTACCGCAACGAGACGCTTCCCGCTGCCAGCCCAGGCGGCGACCTCGTCCTCGCTGGTGCGGTGCAGCGGCGGCGAGAGCAAAATCGCGCCCACAACGTCGTGGGCGAGACCGTGCTTGAGGGCGACCTCAGTACCAAAAGACCAGCCCAGGAGCCACGGGTTCGGCAGTGACCGCGCGGCGGCAAACGCGACGGCGGCCGCGAGGTCGTGCCGCTCGAGGTCGCCGTGGCCGAATTCGCCGTCGGACGTGCCGCGGGGCGACGTCACGCCGCGGAAATTGAATCGCAGCACCGCGAGGTCGGCGAGGGCAGGGAGGCGGGCAGCGGCCTTGCGGATGATGTGCGAGTCCATGAACCCGCCCGCGGTTGGAAGCGGATGCAGGCACACGAGCGTTGCGACCGGGTCGCCGTGTTCGGGCAGGCTCAGTTCGCCGACCAGCGTCAGCCCGTCGGCCGTCGTCAGCTCGATGTTCTCGCGGCGGGCGGGCAGCAGGGTGCTGCCGCGGATCTCGTCACCCTCGGTCGTCGCCTGGTCGTTGTGCATGGGGCCTTTCACGGTTCGATGCGCCAACAGCGCGTGTGCCAGTGCCGACGCTCGGACAGCGCCGCGTCGTCGCCGAGGAAGTGGTCGGTGCGCCAGACGACCACGTGGGCGACGCCCGAGGAGATCGTGCCGCCGCAGCCGGGGCAGGTGTAGACCTTCTCGGCCGATGCGGCGCCCGAGGGCTGCACCATCCAAGTGCCCGAACGCTTCTGCTCGGTGCGCTTCATGCCCGCGGTGATGCGCGCGAGATCCAGCGGCTCGGGGTCCGTCTGTGCCCCGCGCCGCCGCCGTGACCGGTTACTGCGCGGCACGGCGGTGGCCTAGTACCAGCCGACCTGCTGGCTGTGGGCCCAGGCGCCACAGGGGCTGCCGTAGCGACCCTGGATGTAGTTCAGGCCCCACGTGATCTGGGTGGCCGGGTTTGTCTGCCAGTCGGCGCCGGCCGTCGCCATCTTGTTGCCGGGCAGCGACTGCGGAATTCCGTAGGCGCCCGAGTACGGGTTCATGGCGTAGACGTTCCAGCCAGACTCTTTGTTCCACAGCGCCACGAGGCAGTCGAACTCACCGCCACCCCAACCACGCGCGGCAACCATGTCGGCCGCGATGGCCTGAGCGGTGCCGGGGTCGGGCGTGCCAGCCGGCGGAGCGAAGCCGCTCGCAGCGGCGGGGGCGGGTGCCGGTTCGGGTTCGGGCTCGATGATCTCGTACGACGCCGTCTCAACGCCGTGCTCAACGTCGCCCTCGACCGCGAACTGCTGCACGGGAGCGCGCTCAGCCGGGGCGTAGGTTTCGACGTCGGCCGCAGCACCGGAAGTGGGGTCGATCACCGACACCATGACGAACGAGAGCGTCGCGAGGAATGAGAAAACCGGGAGGGTCCAGGTGCGGCGCACATGGCGTTCCGGGGTCGGAACCCGCACCACGACGTCAGCGCGCGGGGTACGGCGAATACCGCTCGAACCCGCCCAAGAGGACGCGGACGAGCGCGTCTCTGTCGCTGAATGTCTACCCACGAGAGCAAGAGTCTAGCCCACGAGTGCCGATCTGGCAGGGTCGGGGTCAGCGCACGGCGAGCATGACACGAATAACGGTGTCGAGCACGAGGTCGACCTGACGCTCGTCGTAGCCGCCAAACCGCGGGCGGAAGGCGATCGTGCGCACCGTGTGTACCGGCACCGATTCGCCTCGCTGAAAGTACCCTGACAGTCGATCGCAGAGCGCGTCGACATCACTCGGACGGTACCCCCGCGTAAGCGGGCCCACCCGACGGAAGCGCTGCCCCTCCGGCCGGGCAAGCCGGTCGACGATCTCCTGGGCGGCCGCACGTACCTCCGCGTAGTAGGCAGCCTCGCCCTGCGCGGCGATGGCCTGCTCGCGCTCACGCGCGGCGAAGGCCTCCTCGAGCCGCTCAAGAGCCTGGTCGACCCGCGTCGCCGCATACCCGCCGCGTCGCACGACTCGGAATGCCGCCCCGCGAATCGCGTCGCTCGACAGCGAGGTGCTGGCCGGGTCGGCGTACGCGGCTCGGGCCTCGGCGAGGAACGCGTCGACGTGCTCAGCGTCGTAGGCGGGCTCGCCGCGACGCGCGAGCGGAAATGTGGTCGTCACGTTCTCATTCTGCCGCGCGCGCCGGCGGGGCCCCACCGCGTCGCTCACGAGCCACCGAAGGCGAGGAACACGAGGTACGCGGCGATAGTCGACGGCAGGATGGAATCAAGGCGATCGAGGAAGCCGCCGTGCCCGGGAAGCCAGGTCGAGATGTCCTTGATGCCGAGGTCGCGCTTCAACAGCGACTCCGTCAGGTCGCCGACCGTCGCGGTGACGATCATCGCGCCGGCGAGGATCAGCCCGACCCACCACGCTTCGCCCAGCATGAAGATCGCGAGCAGCACCCCGGCCAGCAGAGCGACCGCGACGGCGCCGGCGAACCCCTCCCAGGTCTTCTTGGGGCTGATTTTGGGGGCCATAGGCGTCTTGCCGAACGACAGCCCGCTCACATACGCCCCGATGTCGATGCAGATCACGATGATCAGGTAGGCGAGGGTCCACCACTCGCCGCCCTCGGCCGCGGTCATGACCACGGCGAAGCCTCCGAGCAGGGCCACGTAGGCGAGCACGAAGATGCCAGCAGCGAGATCGGTCGACAGCGACACCGCCGGGTCGTTCCGCAGCGACGGGCGCAGCTGCTCGACGAGGCGCCACACCGTGACGAGCGCCGCCCCCGCGAGGAACGCCCACCAGAGTCCCGCTGCGCCGAAGTAATACGCGGGTGCGATGACGCCCACCGACGCGATGACGACCGGGATGCGCGGCACATCACGGCCCGCGAAGCGCAGGGCGCTGGCGAGCTCGTACGAGGTGAAGACGACGAGCGCCGCACCGAACAGCATGAACAGCTCAGTGACGAAGATCAGACTGAACAGCAGGGCGAAGCCGAGCACCAAGCCGAAGAAGAGGGCTTTGGGGAGGTTGCGTCCGACGCGCTTCTCGATGCGTGCATCCATTTCGCGGGCGCGCGCCTCGATGTCGTGGATGCGCTCCTCGACCTCGTGAATGCGACCCTCGACTTCGCCGCGGGCCGTGCGCGCCTTACGCCGGATGCGATCCGTCGCCTTCGACGCCTCGTCGTTTCTGCCGTCGGCCATCAGACCTCGAGCAGCTCGGCTTCCTTCTTCTTCAGCGCCTCGTCGGCCGCCTCGACGTGCTTCTTGGTGATCGCCTCAAGCTCTTTCTCGGCGCGCGCGACCTCGTCGTCGCCGACCTCGCTCTTCAGCGCGTCGAGGTCGTCCTTCGCCTTGCGGCGGATGTTGCGGATCGCGACCTTGCAGTCTTCGGCCTTGCCCTTGACGATCTTCACGTATTCCTTGCGCCGGTCTTCGGTGAGCTCGGGCATCGTCACGCGAATGATCTCGCCGTCGTTGTTCGGCGTCGCCCCGAGGTTCGGGAAGTTGACGATCGCCTTCTCGATCTCCTTCAGAGCGCTCTTGTCGTACGGCGTGATGATGAGCACGCGCGCCTCGGGGTTCTGCAGGCTCGCAAGCTGCGCGAGGGGCGTCGGCGTGCCGTAGTACTCGACGAGGATCTTCTGGAACAGCTGCGGGTTCGCGCGGCCCGTGCGGACGGTTGCGAAGTCCTCCTTCGCCACGTCGACGGCCTTGGTCATCTTCTCGGCGGCTTCCGCCAGTACATCCGCGATCACGCGCACCACTCCTCGGTTCAGGTCGCCATCGAGTCTAGTGGGCGGCGCCCGTCAGACAGCGAGGAGCGCGACGCCGGCCAGCACGACCGCCGCGCCCGCGAGCCGCCTCGCCGGGTGCGGCTCGCGAAACAGCAGCCAGCCGGCGAGCGCGATGAGCACGACGCTGAGCTCGCGGGCGGGGGCCACCACCGAGACGGGCGCGAAGCCGTAGGCGGTGAGGATCGCCAGGTACGACGCGGTCGACAGCACGCCGACGGCGACCGCGACCGGGAGGTGGCGTCGCGCCTCCTCCCGCAGGATGCGCGGGGCGGGTCTTCCGCGCAGCGCGAGTGCCGTGAGCATGACCGTCTGCAGGGCGAGGCTCGCCCAGAAGTGGCCGAGCGGGCTGAGGCCGGCGCCGGTCACGGCGGCGGCGTCCCAGAGCGCGTAGCCGGCGATGGAGACCCCGACGGCCGATCCGTAGATGACCCCACGACGCAGCCGAGCAGCGGCGTCGTGGGCTGCTGCTACTGCGCCAACCCGCTCGGTGGAGCCACCGGCACCCTGCGCACCAGGGCGCGCTGATGAGGTTCCGATCACGACGACACCGGCCACGACGAGCGCCGCCCCGGTGAGCGTGACGATCGCTGGCCGCTCGCCGAGCAGCAAAACGGCCCCCGCCACCGAGAGGAGCGGCCCGGTGCCGCGCGCGAGCGGGTACACGACGCCGACGTCGGCGACGCGATATCCGCGCTGCAGGAGCAGCATGTACGTCGTGTGAAACGCGGCGCTCACGAGAGCCCACCCGAGCCAGGATGCGCGCGGCTCCGTCGCGATCAGCAGCGGTATCGCGAACGGCGCGGCGAGCACCGTCGCCGATCCGGCGACGAGCGCGAAAAACACGGGCCCGGATGCGCCCTGGCGCTTCACGAGGACGTTCCACGCCGCGTGCGCGACCGCCGCGAACAGAATGAGCAGCGCCGCGGTCACGGGCGGCGGGCTCTAGCGCGTGACGCGGGTGCCGAGGGCCTCGCCGCGGATCGCCTTCGCGATGTTGCCGCCGGGTTCCATGCCGAAGACGACCATGGGCATCCCGTTGTCCATGCAGAGGCTGAACGCGGTCGAGTCGACGACCTTGAGACCGTTCACGAGCGCGTCCTGGTACGTGATCTCGTCGAGCTTGTGAGCGTCGGGGTTCGTGCGCGGGTCATCGCTGTAGACGCCGTCGACGCCGTTCTTCGCCACGAGAACCTCGTCGGCCTTGATCTCGAGCGCGCGCTGCGCGGCGACCGTGTCGGTCGAGAAGTAGGGAAGGCCGGCACCGGCACCGAACACGACAACGCGCCCCTTCTCGAGGTGGCGCACGGCGCGCAGCGGGATGTACGGCTCGGCGACCTGGGTCATCTGGATCGCCGACTGCACACGCACGTCGGCACCCGCCTGCTCGAGGAAGTCTTGCAGGGCGAGGGCGTTCATGACGGTGCCGAGCATCCCCATGTAGTCGGCGCGACCGCGCTCCATGCCGCGCTGGCTGAGCTCCGCACCGCGGAAGAAGTTGCCGCCACCGACGACGATCGCCACCTCCACGCCGCTCGCCGCGGCCTCGGCGATCTCGCGGGCGATTCCGCTCACGATGTCGGGGTTGACGCCGAGCGCTCCCCCTCCAAACGCTTCACCAGAGAGCTTCAACAGGACGCGGCGGCGGGATGCGGACACAGGGCTCCTTGAGGGATGTCGCGGTGGTCGTTCGGATCAGGCTAGCGGTCTGCTCGGCGCAGAAAGAAGGGGCCCGATCCGCAACGAGTTGCGGACCGGACCCCGAAGCGGCACGGCTTAGGCGCCGACCTTGAAGCGGGCGAAGCCGGTCACGGTGAGACCGGCGTCCTTCAGCACCTGCGACACCGAGAGCTTGTTGTCGCGGGCGTAGTCCTGCTCGAGCAGGGCCACCTGCTTGAAGAAGGCGCCGACGCGACCCTCGACGATCTTCGGCAGGGCGGCCTCGGGCTTGCCCTCGTTGCGCGAGATCTCTTCGACGATGCGGCGCTCGTTGTCGACCGTCTCGGCCGGCACGTCGTCGCGGCTCAGGTACTGCGGGTCGGCGAACGAGATGTGCTGCGCGATGCTGCGCGCGGTCTCGGCGTCGTCACCGGTGTAGGCCACGACCACACCGACCTGCGGGGGCAGGTCCTTGTTGGTGCGGTGCAGGTAGACGGCGAAGTTGTCGCCCGTGAGGCAAGCGACCCGACGCAGCTCCATCTTCTCGCCGATGATCGCGGCTTCGCCGTCGATCAGTTCGGCGACGGTGCCGCCCTCAGCCGGGGCGGCGAGGCCCTCCTCGGCGGTCGACGCGCCCGCGGCGGCAACCGCGGCGAGGACCTTGTCACCGAGCGCGACGAACTTGTCGCCCTTGGCGACAAAGTCGGTCTCGCAGGCGAGCTCGATCATGGTGACCGCGCCGTCGCCCTCGTGGGCGGCGATGAGGCCCTCGCTCGTCGAGCGGTCGGCGCGCTTGGCGTTACCCTTCGCGCCCTTCAGACGGAGGATCTCGGTCGCCTTGGCGATGTCGCCGTCGGCCTCCACGAGAGCGTTCTTCGTGTCGACCATGCCGGTCCCGAGCTGTTCGCGCAGGGCCTTGATGTCGGCCAGGCTCACGTTAGCCATGGAATGTGTCTCCTAAAGGGGTCGGTCGTTACTCGGACTCGGGCGCCGCGTCCGAAGCGTCGGCCTCGGTCTTCTTTGCGGCAGCCTTCTTCGCGGGGGCCTTCTTCGCCGGAGCCTTCTTGGCGGGCTTCTCGGCGGGGGCCTCCTCAGCAGCAGGGGCTTCCTCAGCGGCCGGGGCTTCCTCAGCGGCCGGGGCCTCCTCGGCGGCGGGGGCCTCCTCGGCGGCGGGCTTCTCGGCCGCGGCGGCCTCGTCAGCCTGGCCGGCCTCGAGCAGCTCGCGCTCCCACTCGGCCATCGGCTCGACGGCCGAGACGTTGCCCTCGGCCTCAGGCGCCTGGTGGCGCTGGATGAGGCCCTCGGCGGCGGCGTCGGCGATGATGCGCGTCAGCAGCGCGACCGAGCGGATCGCGTCGTCGTTACCCGGGATCGGGTAGGCGAGTTCGTCGGGGTCGGCGTTCGTGTCGAGGATGCCGATCACGGGGATGCCGAGCTTCTTGGCCTCGTCAACGGCGAGGTGCTCGCGCTTGGGGTCGACAACCCAGATGGCGCTCGGGGTCTTGGTGAGGTTGCGGATTCCGCCGAGCGACTTGTGCAGCTTGTCGAGCTCGCGCTTCTTGATCAAGAGCTCCTTCTTGGTGAAGCCCTTGGTCGTGTCGTCGAAGTCGATCTCTTCCAGCTCCTTCATGCGCTGCAGGCGCTTGGAGACGGTCTGGAAGTTGGTGAGGAGGCCGCCCAGCCAGCGCTGGTTGACGTAGGGCTGGCCGACGCGGGTCGCCTGCTCGGCGATCGACTCCTGCGCCTGCTTCTTGGTGCCGACGAAGAGGATGGTGCCGCCGTGGGCGACCGTCTCCTTGACGAAGTCGTAGGCCTTGTCGATGTAGGCGAGCGACTGCTGCAGGTCGATGATGTGAATGCCGCTGCGCTCGGTCAGGATGAAGCGCTTGACTTTCGGGTTCCAACGGCGGGTCTGGTGCCCGAAGTGCACGCCGCTGTCGAGCAGCTGGCGAATGGTGACGACGGCCATGGCCGTACTCCTTCTGTGTTCTCAGTTGTCGCCCCGAGCCGGTCGGCCGGGGCCCTGGTGCCCGGGCGCTGTCCCCACCCGCACGGTTGTTGCCCGGTTTCCCGGGCGGTGCAGGACTGATGGGGATGTGCGCCGCATTCGGACACGCGAAGTCAGCCGCCGAGGCGACTGCTGGTCATACTCTAGCACCGCGGAGCCTCCCTCCCCCACGAGATGCTGGGTGGTGGCGTTGTCCCCGACCCTCGCCGTGAGCATCCCTCCGGGTGCCCTCCCCAGGCAGTGTGGGGGCCGTGCGCCGCCGTCCTTTCTCGCCCATGTCGGTCGCGATCCTGCTCGCGATCGCGTTCGGGATGCTCGCGGCGCCGACGAGCGCCGCTCCCGTCATCGACGGTGGCGCCTCCCGCGCGCATCCCGACTGGGCGTGGCCCGTCGACGGCGTGCGCACCGTCGTGCGGCCGTTCGCAGCGCCACCGACGCCGTACGCGGCGGGGCACCGCGGGGTGGACCTCGCAGCCCCGGGTGCGGGAGCGGTCGTGCGGGCGGCGACCCACGGGGTCGTGCACTTCGCCGGCACGGTGGTCGATCGGCCGGTGGTGACCGTGCGCAGCGGGACCCTGCTGGTCACGGTCGAACCGGTGGAGCCGAGCGTCGAAGCGGGTGACTGGCTTCGCGCCGGCGACGAGATCGGCCGGCTACAGGGTGGGCACTGCGCGGCAACGCCGTGTGTGCACCTCGGCGTGCGCGTCGACGGTGAGTACGTGTCTCCCCTGTTGTACCTCGGCGGCCTACGGCGAGCCGTCCTCCTTCCGCTTGGCGCGCACGACGGGTAACCGCGCGGGGGGGCGCGAGGGGCGGCGCGGCGGGCAATTATGCGCGCGGGTGGGCGGTGCGGTAGGCGGCGGCGAGCCGCTCGGCGCTCACGTGCGTGTAGATCTGCGTGGTGCCGAGGCTCGCGTGCCCGAGCAGTTCTTGCACGGCGCGAAGATCGGCCCCGCCGTCGAGCAGGTGGGTCGCGGCCGAGTGCCGGAACGCGTGCGGGCCGGCGGGCCCCGAACCGGGAAGGTCGGCGAGGAGGCCGGCGACGAGCGTGTAGACCGCCCGCGTCGACAGGCGTTTGCCGCGCGCGCCCAGAAAAAGCGCCGCCTCTGCCTGCCCGCCCGACGCGAGCGCTGGGCGCCCGCGGTCGAGGTAGGCGGCCAGCGCGCGCGAGGCGGGGAGGCCGTACGGCACCACGCGTTCCTTCGCACCCTTGCCGAGCACCCGCAGTGTGCGCCGCCCGTCGTCGATCGAGTCGAGGTCGAGCCCCACGAGCTCGCTCACGCGCAGCGCGCTCGCGTAGAGCACCTCGACGACGGCGAGATCGCGCAGGGCGTTCGGGTCATCCGTGGCGGCGCGGTTGGCGAGACCGGCGAGCAGCTCGTCGACCTGCGTGCGCGTGAGCACCCGCGGCAGGGACCGGTCGGGACGGGGCGCCCGCAGCCGCACGCCCGCGTCGGCGGCCGCGCGCCCCGTGCGGGCGAGCCAGGCGGTGAAGCCTCGCACGGTCGACGTGCGCCTCGCCAACGTTGCCGTCGCGAGTCCCGCATCCCGCTGATGCCAGGCCCACTCGCGCAACAGTTCAAGGTCGAGAAGCGCCGGGTCTGCCTCGGCTCCCGACTTCTCGACGAATTCGGCGAGGGTGCGGAGGTCTGCCGCGTAGGCCCGCAGGGTGTGCGGCGAGGCTCCGCGTTCGAGCGCGACCGCGCGGAGGTAGGCGTCGATCGCCTCGCTCAGCTCAGTCGTGGCCGCGTGCACCCCTTCAGGATGCGCGTTCGCCGCCGCCGCCGCCGTCCGGCGCGCCCGCACCCACCAGCTCCGGCTCGGCGTCGCCACCATCGGAAGGGTTCACCACGGTCGACATCCGCTGCGCGTTGAGGCCGCGGGCCTCAGCGTCCGCGATCGTCACGCGCGGCTTACGCGGCCAAAAGAACCGGTCACCCGCGATGAATGCGAAGGCCGGCACGATGACGGTGCGCACGAGCAGCGTGTCAATGAGCACGCCGATGCAGACGATGATGCCGATCTGGGTGAGCGTGATGAGCGGCAGCACTCCGAGCACCGCGAACACGGCGGCGAGCAGGATGCCCGCACTCGTGATGACGGCGCCGGTCGCGGCGAGCGCACGGATCATGCCCTCCTTGATGCCGAGCCGCTCGGCCTCCTCCTGCGCCCGCGTCACGAGGAAGATCGAGTAATCGATGCCGAGCGCGACGAGGAACAGGAAGCTGAACAGCAGCACCGTCGTGTCGATGGCGGGGAAACCGAAGACGGTCTGGAAGAGGATCCACCCGATGCCGACGGCGGAGAAGTAGCTCGCGACGACGGCTCCGAGGAGCAGCAGCGGGGCGAGCAGGGCGCGCAGCAGGATCACGAGCACGATGAAGACCAGCACGAGGATGAGCGGGATCACGATCGCCTGGTCACGCTCTTGGGCGTTGGCAGCATCGAGCGCCTGGGCATCGATGCCGCCGACGAGCGCTTGGCCTGAACCGACGTCGTCGAGGGAGGCGCGCATCCGTTCAATGGTGTCGAAGGCGGCAGCACTCTCAGGGTCGGCATCGATCGTGACGTCGAGCTGGGTCCACTCGTCGGTCGACTCGCCCACCTCGCCCGAGTCGACACCGTCGAGCGCAAGCAAAGCGATGAGGGTCTCCTCGGCCTCATCGCTCGGCACGATCACGGCGGCCGGCGAGGTCGAACCGGCTGAGAACGCATCGGCGAGCACCTCCTGGCCGACGACGGCTTCCGGCTTCTCGATGAAGCGTTCGTTCTGTGAGAGGCCGACGTTCGCGCCCACGAGACCCGCGGCAAAGCCGGCGAGGGCGAGGAAGCCCACGGTGGCGACGATGACGGGGCGACGGCTCACCCGGCGGCCGAGGCGCCCCCAGGGGCTCTTCGCGACGAAGTCGGGCGCGCCGAAGCGCGGGATGAAGGGCCAGAACAGCCCGCGACCAAATAGTACGAGCGCCGCCGGCAAGACGACCAGTCCGAAGAACATGGCGACGACGATGCCGATCGCGCCAGCGAGTCCGAGCGCTCGGTTTCCCGACAGCTCGGCAAACAGGAGGGTGGCGAGTGCGAGCGCGACGGTGCCGCCGGAGGCGAGGATGGCGGGCGCCGTACCGCGCACCGCGCGGCGCATCGCCTCGCGGCGGTCCTCGAACAGCCGCAGTTCATCCCGATAGCGCGCAATCAATAGCAGCGCGTAGTTCGTCGCCGCGCCGAAGACCAGCACCGACAGGATGCCGGTGACGCTCGCGTCGAGTTCGACGCCGACGGCGCCAGCCACCAGGCGTGCGATCGTGCCCGCAACCTGGTCGCCGAGCCCGACGACGGCGAGCGGCACGAGCCACAGCCATGGGCTGCGGTACGTGAGGATCAACAGCACGGCGACGACGAGTACGGTCGTGCCGAGCAGGGTGAAGTTGGCACCCTCGAAGACGGCGGCGAGGTCGACCTCGAAGCCCTCCGCGCCCGTGAGGTAGACGGTGGCGCCGGCGAGGTCGGCGGACGCCGCCTCGCGCAGCTCGTCCGCGCGCTCGGCACGCTCGCTCACGCTCGTGATCGGGTCGAGCGGCACGACGACGAAGGCGACGGTCGCGTCGTCGCTGACGATCGGCGGGGGCAGGAACTCGACGTCGGCGATCTGCGCCAGCTCCGCGGAGTTGTCGCCGAGGGTGGCGAGCTGGTCGTCGGTGAGGGTGCCGGCCTCGGCGGCGACGACGAGGATCGCGCTTGTTCCGCCCGCGGAGGGGAACTGTTCTTGCAGCTGTTGCACCTGCACCGACTCGGCACTGTCGGGCAACCCCACGGGCGGTGCCGCGTCGTTCTCCTCCTGGCCCGCGAGCGCGATGAGGGCGCCGGCGCCAAGAACGGTCGCAACGAGAACGAGCCACGAGGTGGCCTTCGAGGTGATGAGGCGGAGGTAGGCGGACACGCGCGGCCTTTCGCGGGCAAAAGCGACAGATCGGGTTTAGTTCGATAATCGAACTACTAGATGTTCGAAAAGATAGCGCGTAGACTCAAGCGCATGCAAACGCATTCACCGGATGCTCAGGGTCGCGAATCAGCGCGGCCCGCAGCGCGCCCGGCGACGCAGTCTTTGCGCGATCTGCTTGACGTCTCGGACGACTTCGCCGCTGCCCTCGCCCACCGGCTGGAGGTCAACCTGACCGATCTCGACGCCATGCAGCACCTGATCATGGCGGGGCCGTTGTCGCCGAGCGCACTTGCGAAGCGGGTCGGACTGTCGACGGCCGCGATGACAACGGCCATCGATCGCCTCGAGGCGGTCGGTCATGTGCGCCGCAGAGCAAACCCGAACGATCGGCGTAGCGTTCTCGTCGAGGCGCGCCCCGAGTCGCGCCAGAGGGCGATGGGCTTGCTCATGCCGATGATCGGCGCGGTCGACGCGGTGCTCGACGACTTCGACGAGCGCGACCAGCAGGTGATTACCCGGTATCTCTCTCGCGTTGTCGAGACGTACCGCGGCCACAGCGCGCGGCTCGGCACGCCTGATGCGCCGGAAGCGGCGGGGCGCTAAGCCCTACACGTCGCTCGCGGCGGCCTCATTCATGTTGAGGTGCGAGCTCTTGCTCGACAGCTGCTCGAGTCGCTGCTCGGGGGTCATGCCCTCGATCATCGGGCGGAAGGTCGAGGCGAACCCGGTGACCTCGGGGCCGGGGGTGATGGGAATCGTGGACGAGACGACCGCGTGCTCGTACACGGAGATCACGTCGAACGACTGCCCGCCGTCGACGCCTGAGAGCAGGCGATCGCGGTCGGCGCCCAGATCGAGGGTGTAGCAGGTGGCGGAGGCGACGTGCACCGGGATGCCCGCAAAGGTGCCGTGGGTCGAATAGTGCAGGTGCCCGCCGAGGATCGCGCGCACGTCGCTGCCTGCGAGGACGGCGGCGAGCGCCGCCTGGTCGTGCAGCTCGAGCACCGACATCACTTCGAGCGGGGTGGGAACTGGCGGGTGGTGGACGGCCAGAACGCTGCCGAGCGGCGCCGGTGTCGCGAGTTCTGCGCGCAGCCACTCAAGCTGGCTCTGTTCGAGTTCGCCGTGGTGGTACCCGGGGACGGTCGTGTCGAGCGAGATGACCCGCAGGCCACCGAGGTCGTACACGCGGTCTTGGGGGGCGTCGCTCGGCTCGAGGTCGAACAGTAACGAGGAGTAGTGGCCGCGGTCGTCGTGGTTTCCCATGACCCAGATGAGTTCGGCGCCCATGCGCCCGACGACGGGCTCGACGGCGGCCCGCAGTCGCCGGTACCCGTCGGCCTCACCGAGGTCGGTGAGGTCGCCGGTGAAGACGAACGCGTCGGGCGCGATGGCGCTGCGTTCGATGCGCTCGAGCGCGGTCTGCAGCCGCTGTTCGACCGGCACCTTGCCGTAGAGCTCGCGACCCTCCCCCAGCAGGTGGGTGTCGGAGAGGTGGATGATCGTGCGCATCGGGGGCGGGTACTGGCCGAGCTGGGTCATGCGCGCATGCTACCCCCCTTGGGTGACGGCGTTTCAGGCTTGTGCCCCTGCTGTTTCGGCGACGGTCGTCGCCAGTGACCGCTCTCGCTTTCGATGGCACGGTCGTCGAACTGCAGGAGCCCGAGTGCGGCCTGCACGTCGGCGACGGCGAGCCCGGAAGCACGCGCCAACTCGTCGACGCTCTGCCAGCGGCGCGGTCGCAGCGCGTCGGCGACCCGGGTTGCCGACGACCCGCCGCCGCGCTCGTGGCGTCGGCGGGCCGCTTCCTCCCGTGCCGCACCGTGAGTGCCCGCTCCCCCGATGCCGACCGCGTCGAACCTCAGGCGTGCATCGTCGGCACCCTGATCGAGGCCGCCGAACGCCAGCTCGATGACGTCGCCGATGGACGTGATGCACTGCGCCGCGGCCTCGCGCAGCAAGCGGTGACATCCCGCGCTTGCGGCCGAGGTGATCGGGCCCGGCACGGCGCCGAGGGGAATGCCGGCGGTCGCCGCATGATGCGCGGTATTCAACGCGCCCGAACGGTGTCCTGCCTCGACGACCACGACCGCTTCGCTCAGCGCAGCGATTAAGCGGTTGCGCTGCAGGAATCGCCAGCGGGTCGGTGGGGTACCCGCCGGCGTCTCGCTGACAACGGCGCCACGCTCGATGATGCGCCGAAGAAGCGCGTCGTGCCCGCTGGGGTAGAGCCGGTCGGCACCGCCCGCGAGCACGGCGATGGTGTCTCCCTGCCCAGCGAGGGCCGCGCGGTGGGCCGCCCCGTCGATGCCATAGGCGCCACCCGAGACCACGACGATGTCGCGGGAGCAGAGCCCCGCCGCAAGCTCCATGGCGACGTGCTCGCCGTAGCCGGTCGCGGCACGGGCGCCGACGAGGGCCACGCCGGGCGCGCGCAGCAATGCGGCGTTACCGCGCACCCACAGCAGGTGGGGGCGGTGGGGGCCGAGGACGGCGAGGTCGTCGGGCCAGGCGTCGTCGTCGGGAGCGAGCATCCGGGCGTCGACGCGTCCGGCGATGTCCAGCGCGCGCACGACGTCGTCGGCGCGCAGCCGGGGCGTCCAGCGGCGCAGGGCCGTCGCGGCGGCTTCGGCACTCAACTCGCCGCGGGACAGCCGCATGAGCACGCCGGGGTCAGCACCATCAACGAGCGCGCGGGCGGACGCCGCGAGCCCTGCGCCGTCGGCGAGCGCTCCGACGGCCGCGTCACCGGGCTCGGCGACGACGTGCCAGAGGGCGCGGGCGATCAGGTCGTCGCGCTCCTCAGCGCTGCCGACGGCGCGGCCGACACCTTCGAGCAGCGCGTCGAGTTGCGCATCGGGGATGCGCCACGCTCCCCCACTCACGCGGGCACCCCCTTGCGCAAGAACAGGGCCCGGCCGACGTGCTCGAGGCCGGGCGAGGGTGCCCCGTCGAGGTCGGCGACGCTCCAGGCGAGGCGCAGCACGCGGTCGTAGCCGCGCATGGTCAGCGCTCCGCGCTCGAGCGCGCGGTCGAGCGGGGCCCGCGCGCTGGACGACAGCCGCCACTCGCGCGAGCGTAGAACCGGACCGGGCACCCGGCTGTTGAGGTCGACGCCGAGGGACGCCCAGCGCGCGGCCGCGGCGGAGCGCGCCGAGAGAACGAGCTGGCGCGCCGCGGCCGTTGTGAGCCCGTCACGGTCAGGGGCCGTGAGGTGGGCTGCCGAGACACGGCGCACCCCGAATTGCACGTCGATGCGGTCGAGCAACGGTCCCGAAAGGCGCCCGAGGTAGCGGCGGCGCATGATCGGGGTGCAGGTGCACTCGTCGTCGACCGTGCCGGCGTTGCCGCAGGGGCAGGGGTTGGCGGCCAACAGCAGCTGACACTGGGCGGGAAAGCGTGCGACGGAGCGGGCGCGATGGATCGTGATCCACCCGGTTTCGAGAGGCTGCCGCAGCGCGTCGAGCACGCTTGCCGAGAACTCCGGTGCCTCGTCGAGGAAGAGCACGCCGTGCGCGGCCCGCGAGATGGCGCCCGGCCGCACGATGCCGCTGCCACCGCCGACGAGCGACGCCATGGTGGCGCTGTGGTGCGGGGCCTGGAAAGGCGGACGCACGATGAGCGTCGACACCGGCTCGCCGCAGAGCGAGCGCACCGACGACACCTCGATGGCCGCCTCCGTGTCGAGGTCGGGCAGGATCGCCGGGAGGCGGGTGGCGAGCATCGTCTTGCCGGCGCCGGGCGGGCCGTGCATGAGCACGTGGTGACCGCCGGCGGCGGCCGTGACGAGGGCCTGCACGGCGTCGGGGTGCCCCACCACGTCTGACAGCTCGGCCTCGCCCTCGACGGCGGTCTCGGCCGACGGTCGGTGCACGGCATCGCAGGGCACGTCGTCGAGCTCGGCCCCGTGGTGAATGAGCACGGCCCGCAGCGACGGCAGCGCCACCACATCGACGCCGGGCACGAGCGACGCCTCGTCGGCGTTGCCACTCGGCACGATGACGCGTCGCGCCCCTGAGCGCTGGGCGGCCAACACCGCGGGCAACACACCGTGCACGGGCCGCAACCGGCCGTCGAGGCCGAGTTCACCGATGTGCACCGTCTCGGCGATCGCCTCGGCCGGCACCGTGCCGCCGCTCGCGAGTGCGGCGACCGCGATGCCCAGGTCGAAGCCCGAGCCGTGCTTGGGAACGGCCGCGGGCGACAGATTCACGGTGACGCGGCGGTTCGGCAGCTCGACACCCGAGTTCAGGGCTGCCGAGCGCACCCGATCTTTCGCCTCGCCCAGGGCGGCGTCCGGCAGTCCGATGATGGCGAAGGCGGGCAGGCCCGGGGACAGGTCGGCCTCGATCTGCACGAGCGCTCCGTCGACGCCGTTGAGCGCGACGGCGTGCGTGCTGACGACCGGCATCAGGCCACCTGCTCGACGTGTTCGACGAGCGTCTGGCCGGGGGCGGTGACGACCGCGATCGCATCCAGTCGGATCGCTGCAACGGGCCCGTTCTCGGCGCACCAGGCCGCGGCGAGCCGTCGCAGGCGGGCGAGCTTGTGGGCAGTGATCGACTCCAGCGGATGCCCGTAGCCGGTTCCGCTGCGCGTCTTCACCTCGACGAACACGACGGTGCGGTCGCGTTCGGCGACGATGTCGAGCTCGCCGGCGCGACAGCGCCAGTTGCGGTCGATGATGCGGTAGCCGGCGGCCTCGAGGTGGTCGGCGGCGATCTGTTCGCCGGTGCGGCCGACGATGTCTTTGCGTGCCATGCGCGTAAGGATGGCCGCGCGCACGGCGCGAGGTCAGCGGCGGCGCCGCATCCGAGTCCCCGCGGTTGCCAACCCAGCCTGGGGAGGAGCGATCGCGCTACTCGTCGAGCGCGAGTTCCTTCGGCAACTTCAGGTCTTTCTTGCCGAGCTCTTCGACGTTCACGTCTTTGAAGGTCAAGACTTTGACGCTCTTGACGAAGCGGTCGGAGCGGTACACGTCCCAGACCCACACGTCGGTGAGCGTCAGCTCGAAGTAGAAGTCGCCGGCAACCTCGCGCACCACCTGTTCGACCTCGTTCGCGAGGTAGAAGCGCCGCTCGGTCTCAACCACGTATTGGAACTGCGACGCCACGTCGCGGTACTCGCGGTAGAGGGCCAGCTCGACCTCGCGGTCGTAGTCCTCGAATTCCTCGTCGTCCATTGCGGTCAGTCTAGACCTCTGCGACGGACGCGCCACGCGCATCCCCCGTGCCGGCCGGTGCGCGAAGCCAGCTGTGCCGGTGCCGCGGCGACGGGCCGTGTTCGGCGATCGCCGCGAGGTGCGCGGCCGAGCCATAGCCCTTGTTGCCATCCCAGCCGTAGACCGGGTGACGGGCGTGATCGGCGCGCATGAGCGCATCCCGATGCTCTTTGGCGATGACGGACGCGGCCGCGACCGACGCGCAGTCGCGGTCGGCTTTCGCCCGCGTACGGATGCTCGGCGGGCTCATCAGCGCAGGGCTCAGCCAGTCGTGCACCCCGTCGACGAGCACCTGGGCTGCGGCCACGTCGACGCCGACGGCGTGCAGGGCGATCAGCGCGCGACGGCCGGCGAGGCCGAGCGCGCCGATGATGCCCACCTCGTCGACCTCGGCCGGTTCGGCCTCGCCGACCGTGATCGCGAGCGCCCAGTCGTGCGCGAGCGGCACGAGGCTCGCGCGCTTCGACGGCGACAGCAGCTTCGAATCACGCAGGCCTGCGGGATTCTCGCCGCACGTCGGCAGGATCGCGCACGCGCCGACCGCGACAACCCCCGCGAGCGCCCCGCGGCCGACCTCGTCGATTCCGATGACGACGGGGGCGCCGGTGGCGAACAGGCCCCGCTCGACCTCAAGGGTGGCGTCGGTGGGCACGGTGTTACTCGGCGGGCTCGACGCCGTCGAAGGTGAGGGGGTAGTTGTCGAGCCAGATCCAGCGATCGAGCGGCCAGCTGATGACGATGGCACGGCCGACGACGTCGTCGAGCGGCACGAAGCCCTCGGCATCACCGGTGCGGTTGTAGCGCGAGTCGCTCGACTCGTAGCGGTTGTCGCCCATCACCCAGAGCGCGCCATCGGGAACTGTGACCTGGAAGTCGACGCCGCTGACGTCGGAGGCACCCGCGGGGGTGCGCACGTATGGCTCGTTGATCGGCACCCCGTTGATGAGCAGCTGACCCAGGTCGTTGCAGCAGACCACGCGGTCGCCGCCCACGCCGATGACGCGCTTCACGAGGTGCTCTTCGCTGTCGCTGGCGCTCAGGCCGACGAGCGAGAGCAGCCAGTCGCCGGCCGCTTCGATCGGCGTGCGCGGCTGCGGCGGGGTGCCTTGCAGCCACGAACCGGGATCGCGGAAGACAACGACGTCGCCGCGGTTCACCGGGACGAGCTCGGGCACCAGCTGGTTGACGATGATGCGGTCGTCGATCTCGAGGGTCGGCTGCATCGACGCGGACGGGATGAAGAACGAGCGGATCAGGAACGTCTTGATGAGGAACGAGATGATCAGCGCCGCGGCGATGATGATGACGACGTCGCGCAGGAAGCCGGCTACCTGGCGACCGGCGCTCGGGGCGCTGTCCTCCGTCGGTGTCGCGCTCGGGTCGGCGGCTGCGGCCGATGCGGGCGGCGCGGTCTCGTCGGTCATGTCTCCCCTGGGTTAGTGCCGCATCAGTCTACGGGCCGAGCGGAAGCGGAAAGATGCCGACGGCCCCCGCCGAGAAAAACTCGTGGGGGCCGTCGGGAAGAGTGGGTGAGCGCGCAGCTCAGCTCTCGCGCTTCTCCTTGATCTTGGCCTTCTTGCCACGGAGGCCACGCAGGTAGTAGAGCTTCGCGCGACGCACGTCACCGCGGGTGACGACCTCGATGTGGTCGATGACGGGCGAGTGCACGGGGAACGTGCGCTCGACGCCGACCTGGAAGCTCACCTTGCGAACGGTGAAGGTCTCGCGGATGCCCTCGTTCGAGCGGCCGATGACGACACCCTGGAACACCTGGATACGCGAGCGGCTGCCCTCGACGATGTTCACGTGCACCTTGACGGTGTCGCCGGGGCGGAAGTCGGGGATGTCGCTACGCAGCGAAGCCGCGTCGACGTGGTCGAGGATGTGCATGATGATTCGCTCTCTGCGCCGCCACAGGTCGGACGCGGGTTTACGGGATTCGTCGGGGTGTGCCTGGTCCGAAAGATGCTGGTCCCCCCATGGCAGGACTCAGCCGGAGCACAAAGGGAAATGATGCCATACTGAGCCGATTCCAGCCAAACGGCGAGCATCCCCTGCCAGACTGTTCGCGCATCCGTTTCAGCTTTTCCAAACCTCCGGGGGGAGGGACCACGCGTGGCCCACGACACTCTTGACACTCCCGCGCTTGCGACCGATCGGGTCGTGATGCGCACCGAGCCCGTGCAGCAGCGCTCCGCCGAGCGCATCGAATTGCTGCTCGACGCCGCCGCCCATCTCATCGATGAAGGCGGCATCGACGGCGTCACCACGAGCGCGGTCGCGAAGCGCTCCGGCTCGTCGGTGGGGGTCGTCTACCGCTACTTCCCCAACATCCAGTCTCTGCTGCGCACACTCGCCGTGCGCAATATGGAGCGCTATCTCGAGAGGGTCTGGCACGGCGTCGAAAACTCTGGCCCCGAGCCGTGGTCGTCGTTCGATTCGACCCTCAACGCCTTCGTCGACATGACGCGCCACGAGCCGGGTTTTCGTGCTCTGAGCTTCGGCGACGTGATCGACCAGCGCTTCATGAACCCCGAACTCAGCAACAACCAGATTCTCGCGCGCAAGTTCGCCGATCAGGTCGGCGAGACGTACAACTTCACCCCGGATGCAACACTCGTCTTTCACATGGAGGTCGCGGTCGAGATCGCCTCGGGCCTGCTCGCGCGCGCCTTTCAACTCGACCCGCAGGGCGACGAGGCGTTCATCGAGGCCACCCGTCAGCTGTGCGGTGACTACCTGCGCACGAACGTCCCGTTGACGGTCGCCCCGTGATCGAACTGCGCACCCCCGAGGAGATCGAGCAGATGCGGCCCGCCGGGCGCTTCGTGGCGAGCGTCATCGAGGCAACCTCCCGTGCCGCCGACGTGGGCGTCAACCTGCTGGATCTCGATGCGCTGGCGCACGACATGATTCGCGCCGAAGGCGCTGAGAGCTGCTACATCGACTATCACCCGTCGTTCGGCGGATCGCCGTTCGGCAAGGTCATCTGCACCTCGGTGAACGACGCCGCGCTGCACGGACTGCCCCACGACTACGTGCTGCGCGACGGCGACCTGCTGTCGCTCGACTTCGCCGCGGCGGTCGACGGCTGGGTGTGCGACTCGGCCATCAGCGTGATCGTTGGCGAGCCGCGCGAAGGCGACCAGGAACTCATCAACACCGTAGAGCGCGCGCTGGCGGCCGGCATCGAGCAGGCGAGACACGGGCGTCGCATGGGCGACATTTCCGGGGCCATCGGCGACGTCGCCTACGAGGCCGGGTACCCCGTGAACCTCGACTTCGGTGGGCACGGCGTGGGCCGCACGATGCACGGTGAGCCGCACGTACCGAACGACGGCCGTCGCGGCCGAGGGCTGAAGCTCAAGCAGGGTCTCGTGATCGCGATCGAGCCGTGGTTTATTCCCGACACCGACGAGATCTACACCGACGACGACGGCTGGACCCTGCGCAGCCGCACCGGCACGCGCGCCGCACACGCCGAGCACACCGTCGCGATCACCGCCGACGGCCCCATCGTGCTTACGGCGCGGGACTGACGCCCGATTCGACGACCGGGGCGTACGCGCCCCGCCGCATCTGCAGCGTGGTGCGCGCCATGGTGACGCACGCGGTGACGGCGGCGGCGATCAGCAGCGGCCACAGCAGGAATCCGCCGATGAGCGCAGCCGGGTCGAGGGACGTCAGCACGGTCACGACGACGAGGAGCGCCTGAACGCCGAGCAGAATCTTCTCGCCGCTCGTGAGCACCGGCGGCCGCCTCGCCATCACGATGAGATGGTTGATGCCGAGTGAGACGGCAAGGCCGGGCAACACGAAGGTGCCGGTGACGACCGCTTGCACCGAGGGCAGGAAGGCGTACGCACCGAGTGCCTGCACGACCCAGGCCGCGACGCCGGCGACCGCGGCCAGGATGGCGAGCAGCGGCTGCGCCCACAGCCACATACGCTCGCCGCCGGTCACTGCTCACCCAGCAGGTCGGGGCGGATGCGCGCGGTGCGATCGAGCTGCTGCTCACGCCTCCAGGCGGCGATCGCCGCGTGGTTGCCGCTCAACAGGATCGGCGGAACTTCGTGGCCGCGCCAGCTGGCGGGTTTCGTGTAGCTCGGGTACTCGAGCAGGCCGTCTTCGTGACTCTCTTCGTCGAGGCTCTGCGGGTTGCCGACGACGCCGGGGACCAGGCGACCGACAGCTTCGATCATCGCCATCGCTGCCACCTCCCCGCCATTCAGCACGTAGTCGCCGAGGCTGAGCTCGCGCACCTCGATGCGCTCAGAGTAGTGGTCGATGACCCGCTGGTCGATGCCCTCGTAGCGGCCGCAGGCGAAGACGAGGTGGGGCTTGGCCGCGAGCTCGCGGGCGGCCGACTGGGTGAAGCGGTGACCGGCGGGGCTCGGAACGATCAGCGTCGTCTGGTCGGTGATGAGTGCATCCAGGGCTTCGCCCCACGGCTCGGGGCGCATGACCATGCCGGCGCCGCCGCCATACGGTGTGTCGTCGACGGTGCGGTGCCTGTCGTGAGTGTGGGCGCGCAGGTCGTGCACCCCGAACTCGATGACGCCGGCGGCGCGCGCTTTGCCGAGCAGCGACACGTCGAGCACGCCGAAGAAGTCGGGGAAGATCGTGACGACGTCGACCCGCACGGCTACTGCTCGCTGGGTGGGGTCGTCGATGTGTGTGCGGCGCTGTCGGCCGCCCCGCCAGGCGCGGGCTCGTCGAGGTCGTCGAACAGCCCGTCGGGCGGTGTCACGACGAGGGTTCCGGCCTCGATGTCGACACTCGGCACGATCGCCGAGACGAACGGCACGAGGACATCGCGCTCAGCGGTGCGCACGACGAGCAGGTCTTGCGCGGGGAAGTGCTCGACGCGAATGACTTCGCCGACGTCGTCGCCATCACGCAGCACGCGCAGGCCGACGAGCTGGAAGTCATACCAGGCGTCGTCTTCGGGCTGCTCGTCGGTCGGCTGCTCGATCCAGAGGATGGCCTTGGCGAGCGACTCAGCGGCCGTGCGGTCAGCAACCCCCTCGAAGAAGCCGACAGGCTGGCCGTTGTACCAGCGCAGCTCGGTGAGCGTCAGATTCTTCCCGTGCCAGGGCGACGTGGTCGGAACCTGCAGAGAGAAGCTTGCCCCGGGCGTGAAACGCCGCTCGGGGTCATCGGTGAACAGTTCGAGCTTGAGGGCGCCCTTCAGCCCGTGGGCCTTCGTGAGTCGCCCGACCCGAAGCCTCGTTGCGGGCGAGCCGGGTGGGTCAGCTTTGGCTGGGCCCACGATCACGCGTCGGTGTCGACAACGTCGACGCGAACGCGGCGACCATCGGCGAGCGACGAGATGACCTGGCGCAGGGCCTTGGCTGTGCGACCGCCGCGGCCGATGACGCGGCCGAGGTCCTCGGGGTGCACACGCACCTCGAGGACCTCGCCGCGGCCGGAGTTCTGCGACGCGACGACGACGTCGTCGGGGTGATCGACGATCCCCTTGACGAGATGCTCCAGCGTGTCAGCAAGCACGACGATTAGGCCTTGTCAGCCTCGGCGTCGGCGGCAGCCTCGTCAGCGGCGAGAGCCTCCTCGACGGCGGCCTCCTCGGCAGCCGCGGGTGCCTCGTCGACGGCCGGGGCCTCCTCAGCCTTCTTCTCGGCCTTGGGCTTCAGAACCGGCTTCTTCTTATCGTCGACGACGAACTCGGGCTTCGGCTCGGCGGTCTTGACGGTGCTCTTCGCACCCTTCTCGCCCTTGAAGGTGCCCCAGTCGCCCGTGAGCTTGAGGATGGCGAGAACCTGCGGGGTCGGCTGCGCGCCGACGCTCAGCCAGTACTGGGCCCGCTCCGACTGCACCTCGATGAACGAGGGCTCTTCGGTGGGGTGGTACTTGCCGATCTCTTCGATGACACGGCCGTCGCGCTTGGTGCGCGAGTCGGCGACGACGATGCGGTAGTAGGGTGCACGGATCTTGCCCATGCGCTTGAGGCGAATCTTGACAGCCACGTTTCTCCGGAAAGTGTTGATGATGGGTGGCTCGCCGCCAATTGTGTGGGGCACACTCGGCGCGAAAGCTCTATAAGGGATGCTCGGCGCGCCTGATAGAGGGTCGGGCGCGCGAACACTCGACCGCCTATTCTGGCAGATTTTCAGCCCGCTCGCGGACGGAGCCGGCGCCGGGGGTACCGGCCACGCGCATCCACGGGGTTCTGTGCTCGAGTTCGGCGGCGACGGACAGAAGAAGAGCCTCGCCCGCACCGCCGGCCGCAGGACGCGCGACCAGCTGGACGCCGCTCGGAACGGCAGCCTCCGCGTGCCACCCGGCGGGAACGACGGCCGCGGGCCAGCCGAGCAGGTTCCACATCGCGGCGTACGGCGCGTAGCCGATGTTGGCGCGCATGTTGGCGATCCAGCTACGGCGGTGCCAGCCGTCGGCGGCCGGGCCGGGCTGGGCAAGAGCGGGGGTCAGCACGACGTCCACGTCGGCGGTCGCGGCGAGCATCCGCTTACGCAGTGTCTCGACGGGCGCTGCTCGCAGCCCGCCGAGACGCTCGAGCACGCGACCGGCGCGAATGTGGGCGCGCACGCGCGGCTCGAGCGCGGCGAGGTCGAGCCCGTCGTGCACGGCATCGGAGGCGGCGCCCGCGAACCAGCGGGCGAGCGCGGGTAACGGGTTCGCGGGGTATGGCAGGGCCAGCTCGACGACTTCGTGGCCGGCGGCGGCGAGCGCTCGCGCGGTGCGCTCGGCGGCGGCGCGGAACCCGGCGTCGAGCCGCGCGAGCGGGGTCGGCACCGCGAGGGCGAGACCAATGCGTAGCAGGCCAGCTGGCGGCCTGACCGTGGCGAGTTCGGGTCGTCCCGCCATGACCGACAGCATGAGGGCGGCGTCGGCGACGGTCGTCGCCGTCGGGCCGTTCTCGCTCATGCCGAACCAGCTGTGCGCACCCATCTCGGCAGGAACGAGCGCGGCACCGGGCTTCAGGCCGACGATGCCGCAATTAGCGGCGGGGATGCGAATCGACCCCATACCGTCGGCGGCGTGCGCGACGGGCACCATCCCCGCGGCGACCGCGGCGGCCGACCCTCCCGAGGAGCCGCCAGACGTGCGCTCGAGGTTCCACGGGTTGCGGGTCGTGCCGTATACCGAGTCGGTCGTGCCGAACACGCACAGCTCGGGCACGCGGGTGAGGCCGACGACGACGGCTCCCGCGGCGCGGAGCCGCTCAACCACGGGATGGTCGGCCGACTGCGGCTCGGCACTCGTGGCGGCACTGCCCTCGCGCATGGGCTCGCCCGCGACGGGGATGTTGTCCTTGATCGCGAGGGGGACGCCCGCGAGCGGAAGGTGCTCGCCCGCGGCGAGGCGTGCATCCACAATTGCGGCCTCCGCGAGCGCTTTCTCGGCGCGAACGAGCTGGAAGGCGCCGATGGCCGCATCGTGCCCGGCGATGCGGCCGAGCGCCGCCGTCACCTCGGCGACCGCGGTGCTGTCGCCGGCGCGCACGGCGGCGGCGATCGCCGAGGCGGTCGGGGCTACCGAGCGGGGGTCAGTCACGTCACTGTGTCTGTCATGGTGGGGTGCCGCGTGCCGACGGCCTGCTACCGGCCGAGGAACTTCTGCAGCGCTTCGAGCTCTTCCGCACTGGGGGCCTGATTGCCGGCCGCCCCTCCCCCGCCGAGGCCGAAGCCGGAACCGGTCGCGGCGCCGCCGGCAGAGCCGCTCTGCGCCTTCGCGGCCTCTTCGGCCGCGCGCTTCGCGGGGTTGCCCGAGCGAGAGCCCGCCTTGCCCTTCTTCTTCGCGGCCTTGCGGGCGCTGCGGGCGCCGGGGCCTCCGCCCATGCCGGGCGGGCCCATGCCGGGAATCTGGGGCATACCGCCCTTGGCGACCGTCTTCATCATCTTGGCGGCCTGCTCGAAGCGCATCACGAGCTGGTTGACCTCGGTGACGGTCGTGCCCGAGCCTTTCGCGATGCGCAGACGCCGTGAGCCGTTTAGCAGCTTCGGCATGCGGCGCTCGGCGGGCGTCATCGAGCGGATGATGGCCTCGGTGCGGGTGAGCTCCGACTCGTCGAAGTTGTCGAGCTGCTCTTTCATGCCGCGCGCGCCGGGCAGCATGCCGAGCATGCCCTTGATCGAGCCCATGTTCTTCAGCTGCTGCATCTGCTCGAGGAAGTCTTCGAGCGTGAAGCTGTCGGTGGCGAACTTCTCGGCCGTCTTGCGGGCCTGGTCTTCGTCGAACGCCTTCTGCGCCTGCTCGATCAGGGTGAGGATGTCACCGAGGTCGAGGATGCGGCTCGCCATGCGGTCAGGGTGGAACGGCTCGAAGTCGTCGAGTCCCTCACCAGTCGACGCGAACATGATCGGGCGACCGGTGACGCTCGCGACGCTGAGCGCGGCGCCGCCCCGGGCGTCACCGTCGAGCTTCGAGAGCACGACGCCCGTGAAGTCAACGCCCTCCTGGAAGGCCTGTGCGGTAGCGACGGCGTCTTGACCGATCATCGCGTCGATGACGAAGAGCACCTCGTCGGGGTCGACGGCCTTGCGGATGCTCGCGGCCTGCTTCATGAGTTCGGCGTCGACACCGAGACGGCCGGCCGTGTCGACGATGACGACGTCATGCTGCTTGTCGCGGGCGACCTTCATCGCGTCTTTCGCGACGCGGACCGGGTCTCCGACGCCGTTGCCCGGCTCGGGGGCGTACACGGTCGCGCCGGCCTGCTCGCCGACGACCTGCAGCTGCTGCACGGCGTTCGGACGCTGCAGGTCGGCCGCCACGAGCATCGGCGTGTGGCCGTCGTTCTTCAGCCACTTGGCGAGCTTGCCGGCGAGCGTCGTCTTGCCGGCGCCCTGGAGGCCGGCCAGCATGATGACGGTGGGGCCCGACTTCGCGAACTGCAGGCGGCGCTGCTCGCCACCGAGGATGGTGACGAGCTCCTCGTTCACGATCTTCACGACCTGCTGGGCCGGGTTCAGCGCCTTGTTGACCTCGTCGCCGAGGGCACGCTCGCGCACGCGGCCGGTGAAGCCTTTCACCACGGGAAGCGCGACGTCGGCGTCGAGCAGGGCGCGACGAATCTCGCGGACCGTGCCGTCAACGTCGGCCGGGCTCAGCTTGCCTTTCGTGCGCAGCGCGCTGAAGGTCTGAGTGAGCCGGTCGGAGAGGGTGCCGAAAGTCGCCATGATGGCCCCCATTCTAGGTGGGGCGTCAGGGCACGAGGCTCTGTGCGAAGACGTGGGGGGTGAAGCCCGTCAGGTCGCCGATCCCTTCGCCCTGTCCGATCAGTTTGATGGGGATGCCCGTCTGCTGCTGCACGCGCAAGACGAAGCCGCCCTTCGCGCTGCCGTCGAGCTTCGTGATGACGAGGCCCGTGACGCCGGCGTGTTCGATGAATGCCTGGGCCTGCGCGACGCCGTTCTGGCCGGTCGTACCGTCGAGCACGAGCAGCACCTCGGCGATGGGCGCGAGCTTCTCGACGACGCGACGGACCTTGGCGAGTTCATCCATCAAGCCGGCCTTCGTCTGCAAACGGCCCGCGGTGTCGATGATCGCAATGTCGGTACCGTCAGCGATGGCGCGCTCGACCGTTTGGTAGGCGACGCTCGCGGGGTCTTGACCCTGCTGCTGCGGGCGCACGACTGCGGCGCCCGCGCGCTCGGCCCAGGTGGCGAGCTGGTCGACGGCGGCGGCGCGGAAGGTGTCGGCCGCCCCCACGACGACGCTGCGTTGGTAGCCGGTCAGGAACTTCGCGAACTTGCCGATCGTGGTTGTCTTGCCGACGCCGTTGACCCCGACGACGAGCACGACGGCAGGCCGCTCACTGAGCCGAAGCGTCGGGTCGTGCGCGGCGAGCCGCTCCTCGATCGTCTCGCGCAGCAGGCGCTTGACGTCGGCCGGGTCGGTGATGCGCAGCCGCTCGACCTCGCTGCGGAGGTGGTCGAGGATCTCGTCGGTGAGGTCCGGCCCGAAGTCGGCGCCGATGAGGGCCGCCTCCAGGTCGTCCCACATCTCGTCGTCGACTACCGGGGTCGTGAACAGTCCGCGGAGTGCTCCCCCGAGGCTCCAGCTGCGTTCGGCCATGGGGTCCAGGCTAGTGGCGCGACGCCGGGCGACCGGTGTGCGGCCCCGCGCCGACGGCGCCGCCTACCCGAACCAGAGGGCGAGCTCGCGCGCGGCCGTCTCGGGAGAGTCGGAGCCGTGCACGAGGTTCTGCTGAACCTTCAACCCCCAGTCGCGGCCGAGGTCGCCGCGGATCGTGCCGGGTGCGGCGGTCGTCGGGTCGGTCGTTCCGGCCAGCGAGCGGAAGCCCTCGATCACGCGGTTGCCGGCGACACGCGCGGCGACCACGGGGCCCGACTCCATGAATTCGATAAGCGGCTCGTAGAACGGCTTGCCCTCGTGCTCGGCGTAGTGCTGGGCGAGCAGTTCACGGTCGGCCTGCACCATCCGCAGGTCGACGAGCTGGTAGCCCTTCGCCTCGATGCGACGAAGGATTTCGCCGGTCAGGTTGCGGGCGACACCGTCGGGCTTGATGAGGACGAGGGTCTCTTCGATGCTGGTCACGATTTATTTCTCCTGATCGGTGGGGTTCTCGGCAAAATGGCGACGCTTCGCTTCGTCGAGCTGACGGCCGCGCACGAGGCTGTAGATCCAGAAGCCGACGAAGATCGCGGCGGTCACGGCGGCGAGCGGCTCAACGAAGCCCGTGGCGAGCAGCAGCACCTGCAGTGCACCGCTGTACCAGTAGCCCCACGAGTAGCGGGCGAGGCGAATGCCGATCGCGAGCAGCACGATCAGCACGACGCCGCCGAGGAAGGCGAGCGCGGGTGGGTCGGTCACGCGAACGCCGAACAGCGCGATCGCGCCGAACAGGACGACGAGAATCTCCATGCCCATCGTCGCGGTCATCAGCGACTCGGTGGCCGTCTTGTCGCGCTTGGGGCGACGCGGCGGGGATGCTGTGCTCGCGTCGGTTTCGTCGCCGCCGGCCCGTGCGTCGGCCGGCTCGTCAGTCGCGCCTGCGGTCTCGCTCACGAGTCCCCATTCTGGCGGCCGAGGATGGAGAACGCCTGACCGACGAGCGTGACGGACCCGGTCACGAGCACAGCGCCGCTCGGCTCGCAGCTCTCGCGGGCGGCGGCGATCGCCTCATCGAGCGCGGGTGCCACCTGCACGCGGTCGGGCCCGGCGATCTGCGCGACCAGTTCGGCGAGTTGTGCGGCGGGAATCGCCCGTTCGGAGTCGGACTGCGACACGACGAAGCGCTCGACGACCGGGTCGAGGGCGGCGATGATGCCGTGCGCATCTTTGTCGTCGAGCACGCCGACGACGGCGGTCACGGAGGTGAACGCGAACGAACCCATGACGGCCCGAGCGAGCGCCTCAGCGCCGTGCGGGTTGTGGGCCGCGTCGACGATCACGGTGGGCTCGGTGGCGATGACCTGCAGGCGGCCGGGGCTTGTCACCTGCGCAAGCCCCTCGGCGAGCACCTCGGGGCTGAGCGGCTGCGTCCCGGCGCCGAGGAACGACTCGACGGCGGCAATCGCCACCGCGGCGTTCTGCGCCTGGTGCGGCCCGAACAGAGGAAGGAGGAGCTCGTTGTACGTGCCGGCGCGACCGCGCACGGTCAGGGCCTGACCGCCGACGGCGAGGCGAGCATCCGTGACCTGAAAGTCGACCCCTTCGACGACGACGGTCGCCTCGTCGAGTTCGGCAGCGCGGGTGATCTCATCCATCGCCTCGGTCGTCTGCAGCGCGGTGACGACCTGGGCCGCCGGCTTGATGATGCCCGCCTTCGTGCGGGCGATCTCGGCGACCGTGCGGCCGAGGCGGTTCGTGTGGTCGAGCGCGATCGGGGTGAGCACGGCGACGTCACCGTCGGCGACGTTCGTCGAATCCCACTCACCGCCCATGCCGACCTCGACGACGGCGACGTCGACGGGCGCATCGGCGAAGCAGGCGAAGGCGAGCACCGTGAGCGCCTCGAAGTAGCTGAGCGCTTGCTCGCCGTTGGCGGTCAACTCGGCGTCGACCATGAGCAGGTAGGGCTGAATGTCGTCCCAGTTGTCGGCGAGCGCCCGGTCGCTGATGGGTTCGCCATCGATGACGATGCGCTCGTTGACGCGCACGAGGTGCGGGCTCGTCATGAGCCCCGTGCGCAGGCCGTGGGCGCGCAGGATGCTCTCGGCGATGCGACTCGTCGACGTCTTGCCGTTCGTGCCGGTGACGTGGATGATCCCGTAACTGCGCTGCGGGTCGCCCAGCAGTTCGACGGCGCGCCGGGTCGGCTCGAGCCTCGGCTGCGGGGCGTGCTCACCGATGCGGTCGAGCAGCTCGGCGTACACCCGGTCGGCGTCGGCGCGGTCGGCGTCGTGCTGGTCGTCGCTCATGCGTCCATCCTTTCAGGCTGTCCGATTCTCACGCGGGTCGGATGCTCAGGCGTCGGGGGCGCGCGTGACAGCGACGCGGATGCGCCCCGCGCCGACCGACACCGCGTCGTCGGCGGAGCCGAGTTCGGCAACCGACGTATCAAGCGCCACGGCGAGGGTTTCGCCGGTGACGAGGTCGCGGTGTGCGTCGATCGCCGCCTGCGTCTCGGCCGTGTCTGCCGTCACGGTGAGGTGGATGCGGTCGCTGACCTCCAAGCCGGCGTCCTTGCGTGCCTGCTGGATGGCGCGCACCGCGTCGCGGGCGAGCCCCTCGGCCTCGAGCTCGGGGGTGAGCGCGGTGTCGAGCAGGGCGAATCCGCCACCCGGCAGGAACGCGACGGCGGCGTTCTCGTCGGCGAGGTCGAGTTCGAGCGTGTACTCCCCCTCGACGAGCGGCACGCCGCCCACGACGACGGTCTCGCCATCGACGCTCCAATCGCCGGCCTTCGCGGCCTGGATCACCTGCTGCACCTGCTTGCCGATGCGGGGGCCGGCGGCGCGGGCGTTGACCGCGAGCCGGCGGGTGATGCCGTGAGCTTCGACGAGCGAGTCGTCGAACTCGACGAGTTCGAGCTGCTTGACGTTCAGCTCGTCGCGCACGATGTCGGCGAACGGCTCGAGCGCGGTCACCTCGGGGGCAACCACGGTGAGGCGCGCGAGCGGAAGGCGCACCCGCAGTCCGCGGGCCTTGCGCAGGGCGAGGCCCGAGCTTGCGAGCTGGCGCACCCGGTCCATGGCCGCGACGAGTGCGTCGTCGGCGGGGAAATCCTCGGCCTCTGGCCAGTCGGTGAGGTGCACGCTGTCGCCACCGGTGAGACCACGCCAGACCTCCTCGCTCACGAGCGGGGCGAGCGGGGCGGCGACGCGGGCGAGCGTCTCGAGAACCGTGTGCAGCGTGTCGAACGCGGCACGGTCATCCCCCGACCAGAAGCGCTCACGTGAGCGGCGCACATACCAATTCGTCAGCACGTCGGCGAAGTCGCGGAGGGCTGCCGCCGCCATCGGCGAGTCGAGGTTCTCAAGCTCTGAGGTGACCGTCTCGACGAGGCCGCGGGTCTTCGCGAGCAGGTAACGATCGAGCACGTTGTCGGAGTCGGTGCGGCGCTGCGCATCCGTGAGACCCGCAGCGTTCGCGTACAGCCCATAGAAGTAGTACGTGCTCCACAGCGGCAGCAGGAACTCGCGCACGCCCGCGCGGATGCCCTCCTCGGTGACGACGAGGTTGCCGCCGCGGATCACCGAGCTCGACATCAGGAACCAGCGCATGGCGTCGGCGCCGTCGCGCTCGAACACCTCGCCCACGTCGGGGTAGTTGCGCAGGCTCTTCGACATCTTCTGGCCATCGTTGCCGAGCACGATGCCGTGGCTGATGACATTCGAGAAGCCGGGGCGGTCGAACAGGGCCGTGGCGAGGATGTGCATCGTGTAGAACCAGCCGCGCGTCTGCCCGATGTACTCGACGATGAAGTCGGCCGGGTTGTGCGAGTCGAACCAGTCGGCGTTCTCGAACGGGTAGTGCACCTGCGCGAACGGCATCGAGCCCGAGTCGAACCAGACGTCGAAGACGTCCTCGATGCGGCGCATCGTCGAGCGGCCGGTCGGGTCGTCGGGGTTCGGACGGGTGAGTGCATCGATGTAGGGGCGGTGCAGGTCGACCTCGCCCGCGGCGTTGCGCGGCAGGGTGCCGAAGTCGGCCTCGAGCTCGGCGAGCGAGCCGTAGACGTCAACGCGCGGGTAGGTCGGGTCGTCGCTCTTCCACACCGGAATCGGGCTGCCCCAGTAGCGGTTGCGGCTGATCGACCAGTCGCGCGCGCCCTCGAGCCACTTGCCGAACTGCCCGTGCTTGACGTTCTCGGGCACCCACGTGATCTGCTCATTGAGCTCGAGCATGCGGTCGCGAATCTCGGTGACGCGCACGAACCAGCTCGACACCGCCTTGTAGATGAGCGGGTTGCGGCAGCGCCAGCAGTGCGGGTAGCTGTGCTCGTAGCTGCGCACCTGCAGCAGGCGCCCGGCCTCGCGCAGAAGCCGCGTGAGCGTCTTGTTCGCCTCGAACACCTGAAGGCCAGCGACGTCGCTCACCTGGTCGAGGAACTTGCCGCCGTCGTCGACCGAGATGATGACCGGGATGCCCGCCGCGGCACACACGTTCTGGTCGTCTTCGCCGTACGCGGGCGCCTGATGCACGATGCCGGTGCCCTCGCCGGTGGCGACGTACTCGGCCACGAGGATCTGCCAGGCGTTCTGCATGCCGAAGGTCTCGACGTCGGCGTAGTAGTCGAACAGTCGGTCGTAGTGCACGCCGCCGAGCTCGGCGCCGGTCACCGTGCGGGTGACGGCCGCCTGCGCGTCGGCGGCCGACTCGTAGCCGAGGTCCTTTGCGTACGCCGGAAGCGTGTCGGCGGCGAGGAGATACAGCGACTCGCCCTCGACCGCGTCGTCCGCGCTCGCCGCGCCCCGCGCATCCGCCCCGCCGTTCGGGCCCGCCGGCACGATCGCGTAGAGAATCTCGGGGCCCACGGCGAGCGCCGCGTTCGTCGGCAGGGTCCAGGGCGTCGTCGTCCAGGCAAGCGCCTTCACACCCGTCAGCCCGAGCGCTTCGGCCTTCGCCCCGACGAGCGGGAAGGTGACCGTCACCGACTGGTCCTGACGCATCTGGTACACGTCGTCGTCCATGCGCAGCTCGTGGTTCGACAACGGGGTTTCGTCGCGCCAGCAGTAGGGCAGCACGCGGTAGCCCTCGTAGGCGAGGCCCTTGTCGAAGAGGGTCTTGAAGGCCCAGAGCACGCTCTCCATGAACGAGATGTCGAGGGTCTTGTAGTCGTTCTCGAAGTCGACCCAGCGGGCCTGGCGGGTGACGTAGTCTTCCCACTCCTTCGTGTAGACGAGCACGCTCTCGCGGGCCTTCGCGTTGAAGGCCTCGATGCCCATGGCCTCGATCTCGGCCTTCTCGGTGATGCCGAGCTGCTTCATCGCTTCGAGCTCGGCGGGCAGGCCGTGGGTGTCCCAGCCGAAGCGGCGGTGAACCTGTTTGCCTCGCATGGTCTGGAAGCGCGGGAAGAGATCTTTCGCGTATCCCGTCAGCAGGTGCCCGTAGTGCGGCAATCCGTTCGCGAACGGCGGGCCGTCGTAGAACACCCACTCGTCGCAGCCCTCGCGGTTCGCCACCGAGCGGCGGAACGTGTCTGTCGTCGCCCAGTAGTCGAGCACCTCGCGCTCGAGGTCGGGAAAACGCGGGGAGGCGACGATGCCGTCGGTGTCGCGATGCAGCGGGTAGCCCATGGTGTCTCCGGTCAGTGGATGCGTCAGCTCACGTACCGCGAGGACGACCGGCCGATCTCGGCCCGCCGCGGTACCACCCCGCTTGCCCGCACCCCCACCCTCGGGGCCGCGCGCCTCTCACTCACCGGCTGTGACGGGCCTGCCCCGCTCGGGTCTACTGGCGGCCTGGGCCACGTTCTTCCGAGGACTCCCCGGTGATGGCCGGATCGCAGTCGATGCGCCGATTCTAGCGGGCTCATGAGTGCGCAGTGGTGGGTGCGGCACGCCGGGGAGCACCGACCGGGTTGACCTCCCCCGAACGGGGGCCTAGGGTGGCCGGTGCGGGAAAACGTTATCCAAACGGAGGATTCAATGAAGAATCAACGCAGGACGCTGTGGGCGTCTGGATGCGCCATCGGCCTCGGGCTTGGGCTCATCGCGCCCACGATCGCGGTTGCCGACACCTCGACGGAATCGCACGCTCGCTCCGCGCCGCAACTCGAAGTGCTCGACCGGGGTCTTGTGGCGGTCACCGCCGACACCGGCATCTTCCTCAGTTGGCGCCTGCTCGCCGAGGAGACGACGGGCGCGGGAGACACCGGGATGATCGGCGCCGACTTCATCGTCGAACGCGACGGTGTCGCCATCGCGACCGTGACCGACAGCACGAATTACCTCGACGAATCAGGCAGCGCGGAGTCGTCGTACACTGTGCGACCGGTGCTCGAGGGGCGAGAGGGCGACGTCAGCGACCCGGTCACCCCGAGCCCCACCGGGTACCTCAGCCTGCCGCTGCAGCGCCCCGCCGGAGGCGTGACGCCCGTCGGGGAATCGTATGTCTACGACGCGAACGACATGAGCGTCGCCGACGTGACCGGTGATGGCACCTACGAGTACATCGTGCAGTGGGAGCCGTCGAACTCGAAAGACGTCTCGCAGCGCGGATACACGGGCGTCACCTACCTCGACACCTACCTCGCCGACGGCACGCTGCTGCACCGCATCGACCTCGGCGTGAACATCCGGGCTGGTGCGCATTACACGCAGTTCATGGTCTACGACTTCGACGGCGATGGCCGAGCGGAAATCATGATGAAGACCGCGCCTGGCACAAAGACGATCCGCGACGGCGTGGAGACCTTCATCACGATGCTCGATGAGGACATCGCGGCGGGATACACGAACAATGATGACTACCGGCTGAGCGCAGCCCAGTACGCCGAGCGCCTCGCGGGCGTCTTCGCCGAGTGGCAGTCGCACCCGGAGGTCGTCGCCGGCAACTGGCCCTCAACGATCGAGGAAGCGCTCGGCATCGAGCCGCTTTACGACTACCCGCTGTCGGCCGAGGATGCCACGGAGCTCGTCGACTACTTCATCGATGTCTATGCACCGGGACGCAGCGGAAACAATCGACTTCGCGAGTTCGACGGGTTCATCCTCGACGGTCCGGAATACCTCACCGTTTTCGACGGCGAAACGGGCGCGGAACTCGAGACGATTCGCTACAACCCTCCGCGCGGCGATGACGGCCTGCTCTGGGGCGACTACGCCATGGCACGCATCGAGCCCGGTAACCGCGTCGACCGCTTCCTCGCGGCTGTCGCCTACCTCAACGGCGAGACGCCGTCGGCGATCTTTGCTCGCGGCTACTACACCCGCACGACCATCGCGGCCTATGACTGGGATGGAACCACCCTGTCGGAGGTCTGGTTCGTCGACAGCGGTCACGCCCCGATGACGAATCCATTCAACGACGGCCCGCACGGACGGCTGGGGTCGGACCCTGAGTACGGCACGCTAAACACGCAGGGCTTCCACTCGCTGAGCGTCGGAGACGTCGACGGTGATGGAAACCAAGAGATCGTCTACGGCTCGGCAACGATCGATCACGACGGGAGTCTGCTCTACAGCTCGTTCTCGGTCCTGCCGGAGGGCAGCGGGGATCCGGGCGCGTTCGTCGGGCTCGGTCACGGCGACGCCATGCACCTGACCGACATCGACCCGAATCGTCCGGGCCTCGAGATCTACACGGTTCACGAGGGTGGGCCCTGGGCCCCGTACGGATACGCGTTGCGCGATGCGGCGACGGGTGAGGTTCTCTGGTCTCGCTACGAGGGCCGCGACATCGGACGCGGCATGATCGGGGACATCCGCCCCGACGTGCCGGGCCTCGAAACGTGGTCGACACAGTTGCGCGCCGCAGACGGCACGGTGCTCACCGGTGCGATGCCGGGAACGAACCAGAGCATCCGCTGGGCGGCTGACATGACGACGCAGATCGTGAACGGCAGCGGCAACGCCAATGTGACGATCGATGACTACCTTCGCGGTCGCGTCCTCACGGCCACAGGCACTCGCTCGAACAACGGCACCAAGGGAAATCCCGGGCTGGTCGCCGACGTTCTCGGAGATTGGCGCGAGGAACTGCTCGTTCGCGACGCGAACAGCACCGAGATTCGCATCTACGTCAGCACCGAGGTCACCGATCGCAAGTTGACGACCCTGATGCATGAGCCGCAGTACCGCGTGGAGGTCGCTCGCCAGAACACCACGTACAACCAACCGTCATACACGAGCTACATGCTCGCCTCTGACATCCGTTGGGGGGACGTACCTGTCTTCACGACAGTCGTGACCCCGGAGCCGATGAGCATCATCGACCGCCCGGGCGTCGGCCAGGACCGTTACACAATCCCCTCAGTGGAGGGAGTTGTGTATCGAGTCAACGGTGAGGTGACGGAGCCTGGCACGTATCGTCCAGGAAACACCGCCATTACCGTGACGGCTGAGCCGGCAGACCGCTGGACGGTGCTCGCCGCGGACGCCGAGATCGAATGGAGCTACGACTTCTTCCCCGGCCAGGGGCGGGGCCGCTAGCGCCGACAACGACCCCCGGGGCGCCCCAGACATTCCCGCGTGGGGCGCCCCGGGCTACTCGACGCGGGAATACGCGCAGCACGGCGTACGCTCGACTACTCGTGACTGATAACGCACGTGGCAAAGCGCCCACCACGTCCCCCTCGGCGAGCACCGCGGCACCCCGCGACCTCGCAGCACCCTCTGACCCCCGCATCGCGCGTCGCGCGCGCTGGGCGTCGCTCGTCGGAACCTCGCTCGAGTCGTACGACTTCTACATCTACGCGTACTTCGCGGCCTTCTTCGTCGGCCCGCTATTTTTCGACCCGCTCGGCGGCTTCGGCGGAACCCTCGCGGCGTTCCTGTCGATCGCGCTCGCCTTCGTGATCCGCCCGGTGGGCGCGATCATATTCGGCCACATCGGTGACCGGCTCGGTCGTCGCATGACACTGATCGTCACCGTGACCCTCATGGGCGTCGCGACCGGTCTTATCGGCGTGCTGCCGACCTATGAGCAGGCCGGCTGGTTCGGCGCCGCGATCCTCGTGGTGCTGCGCCTCTTGCAGGGCATCTCGCTCGGCGGCGAGTGGGGCGGCGCGGTGCTCATCGCGACCGAGCACGAGAGCCGCGCGAAGCGCGCCTTCGCCGCCGCGATGCCGCAGCTCGGCTCGCCCATCGGCTCAATCCTGTCGGCCGCCGCCTTCCTCTGGCTGACGCTGTCGCTCACGAGCGAGGAAATCGCTGAGTGGGCCTGGCGCATCCCGTTCTTGACGGCGATCCCGCTGCTCGCCATCTCGCTCTACCTGCGGCTGGCGATCACCGAGACGCCGGTGTTCGCGGCGGTGAAGGATGCGGGGCGCGCGCCGCGCATCCCGCTGGCCGCCCTGCTGCGCGCCCAGCCGGTGACGATCCTCGTCGCCGTGGGCGTCGCGCTTCTCGGCATCGGTTCGTACTCGCTCATGAACACCTACACGATCAACTACGGCGCGGCGGTACTCGGCTACGACTACTACCAGCTGCTGATCGCGACGACCATCGGCGGGCTGCTGCAACTCGTCACGATCCCGCTGTTCGGCGCTTGGGCGACCCGCATCGGCTCGGGGCTCGTCGTGGCCATCGGTGCGCTCGGCACCCTGCTGGTGTCGTTCCCGATCTACTACTTCCTGCAAGACGCCTCGTTCGCCTTTCTCGTCGGCATGATGATCATCGGCGGAATCCTGCCCACGATGAGCTGGGCGGCCCTCGGCGGCATCTTCACCGAGCTGTTCGACGAGCGCTACCGTTACTCGGCGCTCGGCTTCGCGTACGCCCTCGCCGCGGTTGTCGCGGGCTTCGTGCCCGCGCTGACCGGCGCACTCGGGGCCGCGACCGCCAACGCGTGGTGGCACCCGGCGATCGTGCTCGCCGGCATGTCGCTCATCACTTTCGTGGCGTCGCTCGTGGCGATCCGCATCCGCGTCGATCGCGACGACGCCCCCGCAGCGGCGACGGGTGCCATCGCGTAACGTCCCCTAGGCAGTGGGCGCGGCCCGCTCTACGCTGAGGCCCGTGGAGGCCGAGACCGCACCACTTCCCCAGCAGCCCGCCGACGGGTCGTCCGACGGCGCCGATGCTGGAAACGACACGCCTGCCGAGAAGCAGAAGCGCGGGCTGCTCATCGCGCTCATCGCCGTGGCGGCGGCGATCCTCATCGCGCTCATTGTGCTGATCGTGGTGCTCGTCGAAAACGCGCGCGACGACAGCGCGGGGCCTCCTCCCGAGCCGTCCCCGACCGAGAGCTCCACCCCCGAGCCCACCGACTCGGCCTCGCCCGAGCCGAGCGACGAGCCCAGCGCCGAACCGAGCGCCTCGCCGAGCGCGACCGCCGCTCCGCCACCGCCTCCCCCGCCGCCGCAAAGCCCCAGCTTCGCGACCTTTAGCGGCCCCAACCGCGCGACCTGCCCTGACACCTCCGGCTCGGTCGCCATCACCTGGAGCTGGAGCAGCACCAATGCCGTCGCCGCCTGGTTCGGCATCGGCACGAACAACGCCAAGGCCGAGCCCTTCGAGTCGGTGCCCACGACCGCGACCTACACGTTCAGCTACCAGTGCTCTGAGGCCAGCCAGCGTTACACCGTGACGCTCGAGGATTCGGCGGGACGCCTCACCCACAAGACGGTCGAGATCGTCCGCCAGTAGTTGCGCGCCGGGTGGCAGCGCCACGCGCCGGTACGATGAGAGGCACCTCCCACACTCAGGCACCTCTTCTGTTGACACGGTGCCGCACATACCGAAGCGAGACCCGCCATGAGCACCGCCAGCCTGCCCGACAAGCCCGCCCTCGAGGGCCTCGAAGCCAAGTGGGGCCCCGTTTGGGAGGAGCAGGGCACGTACCGCTTCGACCGCCAGGCGGCCCTGGATGCCGGCCCCGAGTCGGTCTACGCGATCGACACTCCCCCGCCCACCGCCTCGGGCTCGCTGCACATCGGCCACGTCTTCAGCTACACGCACATCGACCTCGCCGCGCGGTTCCAGCGCATGCGGGGCAAGAACCTTTTCTACCCGATGGGCTGGGACGACAACGGGCTGCCCACCGAACGCCGGGTGCAGAACTACTACGGGGTGCGCTGCGACCCGACCCTGCCGTACGACCCCGACTTCACCCCGCCGTTCGAGGGCGGCGACAACGCCAGCTCGAACAAGGCCGCCGATCAGGTGCCGATCAGCCGCCGCAACTTCATCGAACTGTGCGAGCGGCTCACGGTGGAAGATGAGAAGCAGTTCGAAGACCTGTGGCGCACGCTCGGCCTGAGCGTCGACTGGAGCCAGACCTACCGCACCATCGGCGACGAGGCGCAGCGGGTTGCGCAGCGCGCCTTCTTGCGCAACCTCGCGCGCGGCGAGGCCTACCGCGCCGACGCCCCGACGCTGTGGGACATCACGTTCCGCACCGCTGTGGCGCAGGCGGAGCTCGAAGACAAGGAGGTGCCCGGCGCATTCCACCGGGTCAGCTTCCACCGGCCCGACGGCGGCACGATCGAGATCGAGACGACGCGCCCCGAGCTGATTCCGGCCTGTGTGGCTCTGGTGGCGCATCCCGATGACCCCCGCTACCAGCCGCTGTTCGGCAGCACCGTGCGCACCCCGCTGTTCGGCGTCGAGGTTCCGGTGGTGGCGCACCACCTCGCGCAGCAGGACAAGGGGTCGGGCATCGCGATGGTCTGCACCTTCGGCGACGTGACCGACGTGGTGTGGTGGCGCGAGCTCGACCTGCCGATGCGCCCCATTCTCGGCAAGGACGGCCGTATTCTCGCCGAGGCCCCGCAGGGCATCGAGGGCGCCGCGGCGGAGGTCTACGCCGAGCTGGCCGGCAAGACCGTGTTCAGCGCGAAGGCCCGCATCGTCGAGCTGCTGCGCGAGTCGGGCGACCTCATCGGCGAGCCCCGCCCGATCACGCATCCCGTGAAGTTCTTCGAGAAGGGCGACAAGCCGCTCGAGATCGTCACCACCCGCCAGTGGTACATCACAAACGGCGCCCGCGACGAGGCCCTGAACGCCCGCCTCATCGAGCGCGGCACGCAGGTCGCCTTCCACCCCGACTTCATGCGCGTTCGCTATGAGAACTGGGTCGGGGGCCTCTCGGGCGACTGGCTGATTTCGCGCCAGCGCTTCTTCGGCGTGCCGATTCCCGTCTGGTACCGACTGGACGAGCAGGGTGAGATCACGGGCGAGCCGATCGTGCCGAGCGAGGACCAGCTGCCGGTCGACCCGTCATCGATGCCGGCCCCCGGCTTCGACGAGGCCCAGCGTGGTGAGCCGGGCGGCTTCGTCGGCGAGGTCGACATCATGGACACCTGGGCGACCTCGAGCCTCACGCCGCAGATCGCCGGTCGCTGGGAGGAAGACCCCGCGCTGTTCGACCTGGTGTTCCCCTACGACCTGCGCAGCCAGGGCCAAGACATCATCCGCACCTGGCTGTTCTCGACCGTGCTGCGCGCCGAGCTTGAGCACGGCACGGTGCCGTGGACGAACGCCGGTATCTCGGGCTTCATCGTCGACCCCGACCGCAAGAAGATGTCGAAGTCGAAGGGCAACGTCGTCACCCCCGCCGCGATGCTCGACGAGCACGGCAGCGACGCGGTGCGCTACTGGGCGGCCTCGTCGCGCCTCGGCACCGACGCGGCCTTCGACCCGCAGAACCCGAAGCAGATGAAGATCGGCCGGCGCCTCGCGATCAAGGTGCTGAACGCCGCGAAGTTCGTCTACTCGTTCCCTGCACCCGAGGCGGCCGAGGCCGGCAGTAAAGCTGTCACCGAACCGCTCGACATCGACATGCTCGCCACCCTGTCGGAGGTCGTCCAGACCGCGACCGCCGCGTACGACGGCTACGACCACGCGCGGGCGCTCGAGGCCACCGAGCAGTTCTTCTGGACGTTCTGCGACGACTACCTCGAACTCGTCAAGGAGCGGGCCTACGGCTCGCAGGGCGAGGCCGGCCAGGCGAGCGCCGTCGCGGCCCTCCGCCTCGCGATCGACGTCATGCTGCGCCTCTTCGCCCCCGTGCTGCCGTTCGCGACCGAGGAGGTCTGGAGCTGGACGCACGACGGAAGCGTGCACACCGCCGCGTGGCCGACCGTCGACGAGATCGGTGTCGACGCACAGCACGGCGGGCTGCTCGCCCTGGTGTCCCAGGCCCTGATCGGTGTTCGCCGGGCGAAGACCGACGCGAAGGCCTCGCAGAAGACGCCCGTGACCCGCGCCGTGCTCGCCGCCCCCGCGCTGCTGTCGTTCGCCGTGGACGACCTGAAGGCCGTCGGCCGCATCGCCGAGCTGGAGCTGACGGAGGCCGACGAGATCGCGGTCGTGTCGATCGAGCTCGGCGAGCTGCCGACCAGCTGACCGCAGCCTGACATCTGCTGGCGGCACCAGACGCACCTTTGCCACACTGGTGCGATGGTGCACGTTCGGCCGATCGACGAGGGTGATCACGCGCGCTGGCGCGAACTGTTTACGGCGTACGGCGTCTTCTACGAAACCGAGTTTTCGGCGAGCGTGCTCGAGGGCGTCTGGGCGTGGATTCGCGACCCCGAGCATCCGTTGCTCTGTTTTGTGGCCGACGATGGCGCGGGCACAATCGTCGGATTCGCTCACGTGCGCGAGCAGCCCGACACGTTCACCGCGGGGCCCGGCTGGTACCTTGACGACCTGTTCACCGACCCGGATGCACGGGGTCAGGGAATCGGAACGGCCCTGATCGCGGCGATCAGCGAGCACGCGGCCCGCCACGGCGGCGGGACCCTGCGCTGGATCACGGCCGCCGACAACGAACGCGCACAACGCGTGTACGACCGGGTGGCGACCCGTACCACCTGGGTCACCTACGAGAAGGAGATCTGAGACGTGCAACTGGGTACACGATGGGCCGTAGGCGATACTCCCCCGCCGCAGTTGACTCCCGAGGTCGTGGCGGCGATTCACCGGGTTGAGGGTGAGCTGCTCGGTTTTGATACGACGCAGTGGCGCTGGACCCTGACGTGGCTCGAGGGCCGGCCGGTCGTGCAGCTGGACGATGGCACGACGATCCGGGTGAGCCCGAGCGGTCAGGTGCACGTCTCGAACGAGGACGACGCCGACGAGCTCGACCGCTAGACAGGCTCGCACCCCGCCTCACGCGGCGGGAGGCCCGGGGCGTATCTCCCGGTCGATGGCGGATGCTCGGAACATCCGTTTGGTGCCATCGATTCCTGCGCCGCGTGATGCGGGGTGCGAGGTGTGACCTGGGGCGGGCTACTGCGCGATCCCGAATCGGAACCCTTCAGTAGCCCGTCTGCGGTCAGTCTCTGCCCGAAGCCTGAGCGCTTGCTGTTCGTGAGTTGCATGTGCGCTGGGCATCTTGGCCCAGGCGATGAGAGCGACGCCAGCGGCCAGCGCGAGTCGGCGAACGACCGGTCGCCGACGAGCGATGCGGGGAACTACGGGGATGCTCATGGTGGTCATGACGCGTCCTCCTCGGTGATCTCGTGCCCATCGAGCACGGGGAAGGCGAAGTACTGGATCTGGACGGGTCGGGAACCGACGACCCGTTGGCCGCGATGCTCGGCAGCGAACTGACTGACCAGATCGAAGATCTGCTCGTTCAATTCGTGGAGCTGCTCAGCGGTCACGTGGACACTGGCGGAGTGCAGCATGGTGGAGTGCTGCCAGCGCTCGTCAAGCTCGGCCATGCCGCGCTCGACGATGTCGCGCACCCCCGCCTCGCGGTGGTGCAGCCACTCGCGCATGATGACGCGGCTGGCTTGTTTGCCCGCCTCACTCTGGTCGAGCTCGGGCCCGCCCATCGTGATCGGGCCGGGAGTGCGTTCCCACCAGCGCTCGCGGGCGGTGCCGCGCCCCTCGACCTCGCGCACATAGCCGTGCTTTTCGAGCTGGCGCAGGTGGTAGCTGGTGGCCCCGCTCGACTCTCCGAGCCGCTCGCCCAGGGTGCTCGCGGTGTGCGCACCGTAGGTCGACAGCGCCTCGATGATCTGCACGCGCAGCGGATGTGCCAGCGCCTTGAGGCCATCGAGGTCGGCGACGCGGCCGTCGGTGGTGTCGGTGGAGGTCATGTCACAAAGATAGCATTGCAAAGTTCCCTTTGCAAGTACTCCTTTGCAATGTTTCTTTTGCAAGCTTTTCTTTGCGGTCGGCGCGCTGTGCGGGAGCCGGGGCGTGCATCCCTGACACGCGTACCGACGCGAGCGGCATACAGTGGCCGGATGACGAATCCGTTTTTCGCGCCGAGCACCCTGCCCTACCAGCTGCCTCCGTTCGCCGAGATTCGCGAGGAGCACTATGCCGAGGCGATCGACGCCGGCATGGCCGAGCAGCGCGCCGAGATCGCCGCGATCACCGCGCAAGACGATGAGCCGACATTTGCCAACACCATGGAACCGCTCGAGCGCAGTGGCCAGCTGCTCATGCGCGTGCTGCGAGTGTTCTACAACCAGTCGAGCGCCAACTCGTCTGACGCGACGAACGCGCTGGAGGAGCAGTACGCTCCCCTGCTGTCGGCGCACCAGGATGCAATCACACTCGATGCCGCACTGTTCGCCCGCATCGACGCGTTGCACTCACGGCTTGACCAGCTCGACCTCACGGACGAGCAGCGGTATCTGATCGAGCGGCGCCATACCGAGATGTCGCTCGCCGGCGCCGGGCTCAACGACACCGCAAAGGCGCGCCTTGGCGAACTGAACAGCCGCCTGTCGACGCTCACCACGAAGTTCGAGAAGAACCTCCTGGCGGACACGAACGACCTCGCCGTCGTCGTCGACGACGTGGCCGAGCTCGACGGACTGACCTCGGGCGAGATCGCCGCCTGTGCGCAAGCCGCTGCCGACCGCGGGCTGGACGGCAAGTACCTCGTCTCGCTCGTGCTGCCGACCGGTCACCCCTACCTCGCGTCACTCACAAACCGTGAACTGCGCGAACGCATTATGGACGCATCACGAGCGCGTGGCGGACGGGGTGGCGAGCACGACAACCGCGAGGTGCTGCTCGAGATCGTGCGGCTGCGGGCAGAGCGCGCTCGTCTGCTCGGGTTCGACAACCACGCCGCATTTGTCGCGGCCGACCAGACCGCGAAGACACCCGAGAATATCGCCGCCATGCTCGAGAAGCTTGCTCCGGCGGCGGCACAGAATGCGCGGGCCGAGCAGGACAAGCTTGAGGCTCTCGCCGGTCACCCCATCGAGGCGCACGACTGGACCTACTACAGCGAGAAGGTGCGCGCCGCAGAGTTCGACGTCGACACCGCCGCCCTGCGTCCGTACTTCGAAGCGGAGCGCGTTTTGCAGAAGGGCGTGTTCGCCGCCGCCACCCAGGTGTTCGGCATCACCTTCACCGAGCGCACCGACCTCGTCGGGTACACCGACGGCGTGCGGGTGTTCGAGGTGCACAACGAGGACGGCAGCGAACTAGGCCTCTACCTGCTCGATCTGTACACCCGCGACGCGAAGCGCGGCGGCGCCTGGATGAATGAGCTCATCGGCCAGAACGAGTTGCTCGACCACCCGACCGTGGTCGTCAACAACTTGAATGTGCCGAAGCCCCCGGCAGGCGCGCCGACCCTGCTCACCTTCGACGAGGTGAACACGTTCTTCCACGAATTCGGGCACGCCCTGCACGGTCTGTTCGCGCACGTTACCTACCCGCACTTCACGGGCACAAACGTCTATCGCGACTTCGTCGAGTTTCCGAGCCAGGTCAACGAAATGTGGATGCTGTGGCCCGGCCTCATCGACGACTACGCCCTCCACCACGAAACCGGTGAGCCGATTCCCGCCGAGACGATCGAGAAGATCCGCGCGAGCGAAACGTGGGGTGAGGGCTTCGCGACGAGCGAGTACCTGGCGGCCGCCCTGCTCGACCAGGCGTGGCACCGTCTGAGCCCGGAGGAGGCGAATGCAGTCACCGACGTTGCCGCGTTCGAAGCGGAAGCGCTCGCCCGCGTCGGACTCGACAACCCGGCCGTGCCGACCCGCTACAGCTCGACGTATTTTGCTCATACCTTCTCTGGCGGCTACGACGCTGGGTACTACAGCTACATCTGGAGCGAGGTGCTCGACGCCGACACGGTCGAGTGGTTCAGGGAGAACGGCGGCCTGACGCGCGCGAACGGCGACCGCTTCCGCGAGTATGTGCTCGGGATCGGCGGCAAGCGCGACCCGCTCGAGGCGTACCGCGAGTTCCGCGGCCGCGAGGCCCGCATCGAGCCGCTGCTCGAACGTCGGGGGCTCGCAGCCTGATTGTCAGGGACGTCGCAGGCGCGATCCCTAGCCACCCGTCCATCACGGGCGTAACGTTTCGTCACACACGAAGCATCACGACGATAACGACGACGGAGAGGGTGGACTCCCGATGGATATGCGCATGATGATGGCCGACTCGATGGTCGAGGGCATGGACATGGAGGCGATGCAGAACCTGATGGAGGCTGCCGCGGCCTGCGAACAGGCGTGCACGATGTGCGTGAGCAGCATGATGGGCATGGAAGGCATGGAGACGTGTAGCGCCCGCTGCATGAACTGCGCCGACATGAGCAACACGATGATGCGCATGATGATGCGCCCTGCCGGCATGGAGATGGACGCCATGATGGCTGCCATGCAGGCCTGCATGATGGTCGCGAAGGCGTGCTCGGCCGAGTGCTCGATGCACGCCGACATGAACGACCACTGTCGCATGTGCGCGAAGGCCTGCGATGAGCTCGTCGCTGCGTGCGAGGCCATGATGGCGTCGATGCGCCAGATGAGCTAACGGCTCGAGGGTCTTACACACCAACCCCGACGCGGAGCACGCTGTGCTTCGCGTCGGCAGCTTTCAGCACGTCGTAGACCGCGTGCAACGACACCGGGGTACCCGGCAGAAGCTCGCCCGTGAGGTCGGCGTGGTTCCACAGCATGATTGTCTGGTCGTCGCTCAGGGTGACGACCTCGATCCAGCCGCCCACGGAGGCTGCCACAACGATCGCGTCGCGCCACTTGCCCGGCGTCGCGGACGACACGCGGTCCTGTATCGGCGACACGGCGTGGCCCGCCGCCGCCGACGCGCACATCGCGTCGCAGTCAATCAGCGAGTGCTGACGTTGCGAGTGCGAGGTTGAGTCGGCGAACATGCGGCAACGATACGAAGACGTTGCCCGCGGCGCCAGCGATCGTGTCACACGACGCAACACGCGAAGATCGTCGCGGCGTGCCCCGTCAGAACCAGATGCTGAGGCGCGGAGCGATAGGGCTACGCAGCATCGCGTCGGCGGCGACGGCGGCTCGCGGCGACTGCTCGGTAATGCGGCCAGCGGCGGCGAGGGTGGCCGCATTCACGCCGCCGAGGTACAGCGAGCCGAGGGCCCGCACGTCAAGTGCGAGGTGCGCCACGCCGTCGGGCGCCTCCCCGTCGAGGGGCACGCACTCCCCCGACCCATCGGGGTGGGCGGTGAGCAGGTAGCGTCCTGCCGCGAATCCGTCAGGGTCGTCGACGTCGAGCACGAGACTGCCCTCGGCCGCGTAGCCGCGCGCGGCGAAGGCGGCCGGCACGTCGAGGATGCGCACCCACAGATGATCGGTGACGTCCGTTGTGCGCACGGCACGAGCATCCGCGACCTGCCAGCGCAGCGGTTCGTCGACGCTGCGCAGGCCGACCGTGATCTCGGCGACGAGGTCGAGGTCGAGCAGGTAGCGCCACAGCGCGGCGTACGCGTCGGGGGTTGCCGCGATCAGCTCGGTGACCGTCACGCGGTGCTTCGTGAAGTCGCTGCCCTGCTCGGCGACGCGGTAGAGCGCGAACCCCTGCGGCTCGCCGTCGGCGTCGTCGTAGCGGACGGCGCGCAGGGCTCCCGCGTCTTTCTTCGTGTCGCCGGTGAGGGCGAACATGCGATCCCACAGTCGTGGCCAGCGGTCGATCTCGCCGGGAACTCCGTGGCGCGCGCGACGCTCGATCTCGGGCGCTTGCTGCCGTAGGGCAGCCCGCTCGACGAGGTGCACGCGGCCCTCAGGAACGGGACCGGTCCAGCTGGCGCGGCGCTGTTCGATCGAGAGGGATGCGGCGAAGGCGGCGGGCGAGAATCCGAAGCGCCCGTAGATGGTCGCCTCTGAGACCGTGAGCACCGCGAGCGGAGCGCCGTGCGCACGTGCAGCAGCCAGTTCTGACTCGAGCAGGGCGCGAGCGATGCCGCGGCGGCGGTGCGTCGGCGCGACCGTCACCGAGCTGATGGCCCACGCCTCGACGTCACGCTCGCCCGGGGTTGTCAGCCGCGTCGGCCACGAACTGACCGTCGCGACCGGGGTCGCCGGGTCGGCAGCAGAGTCATCCCATACGGCGGCGAGACGACTGTCGCGAAAGGGGGTGAAGCGGTCGGCGAGTTCGCCGTCGTCGGGGTCGTCGGCGTAGAAGCCGCGCAGGTCGGCGCGTAGCCACGCCGCACACTGCGCCTCGTCGTCGAGGTCGACGAGGCCGAAGCGCAGGCCGCGCTCGGCGAGCGCGGCCTCCTGCTCAGCGGGAACGGGAAGGGACTGGAACGGGTGACGCGGCATGCCGCCAGGCTAGCGCTCGGCCTCGTCCGCGCCGACGCATGTTCCCTGCCGAAGCAGCTCTATCGCGACGACCTCGACGGGAACGCCCGACGCGGTCGCACGGGCCTGCAAGAGTTCAGCGATCGGGCCTGGCACCGTGAGCACGAGCGCATTCGGGTCGTCGTCAGAGCTGTGTAGCGACGCACGCCCCGAAACCTGCGGCACGGGCTGGCGTGGCTCGTCGCGCACGAAGATGGCGAGGACGGGTACGACGACCGTGCCGAGCACGTCGAGGATGGCGATGACGCCGAAGACCCGCCAGTACAGGTCACCGTCGTCGCCCGGAATGTCACCCTCGGTCACGATCGGAAGGATCAGCATGATCGCCACGATGCCGATCGCCACGAGGGTGGCGGCGAGCCCGATGCGAATGGGACGTCGACGACGGCCGGCGAGAAGCAGCAGCAGGTTCGCGTGGGCGAGGCTCACCGCGAGGATTCCGGCGACTCCGAACGCCTGCAGCCAGGTGTCGAGGTCGGGCAGGTTCCAGTCGCGCCAGATCAGCACCATGCCGGTCACGAGCGCCGCAAGGCTGGCGAGGAGGCCGGCGGCCGCAACGATGCGCATCGAGCGGTCAGCAATCGCGAGGTGGCACAGCGCGGTGATCGACGCCGCGCCGAACAGGACGGTGGTGAGCAGGATCTTGCCCTGCGTTTCGCCGAAGTCGCCGCCCAGCAGGGCGACGATCCCCACGACGGCGGCCGCCGAGAACGAGATGATGATGCCGTAGATGGCACCCTTGCGGGCCGCGGAGATGATGTCGGGGTTCATGGCGCCTCACCCTGTTCTTCCGGCAGCGCTGCCGGGCGCGGTGACCGCGTGCGGGTCACGAGCATCACGATAGACCCGGCGGCGAGTCCCCAGAAAGCGCTTCCGATTCCGGCGACGACGACGCCCGAAGCGACGACGACGAGAGTGACCGCGGCGACAACGCGAGTTTCGGGCGGTTCGAAGGCCGCCACGAGTCCCGACGCGAGGGCCGAGAACAGCGCGAGGCCCGCCACGGCGATGATCAGGATCGGCGGCGCGGCCGTCACGAGCGCCGTCGCTGCGCCGGCCGCAAGCCCCAGCACGATGTAGGTGACGCCGCCGGCGATCGGGGCGATGAAGCGCCTCGAGGGGTCGGGATGCGCATCCGGACCGCCCATCAACGCTGCGGTGATCGCCGCGAGATTGAGCGCGAAGCCGCCGAAGGGGGCGGCGAGCACGGTCGCGGCGCCGCTCGACGTCAAGATGGCGCGGGCGGGCACCTCGCGGTAGCCGAGCGTCGACAGCACCGCGAAGCCGGGCACGTTCTGCCCGGCCATCGTGACGATGAACAGCGGCACGCCGAGGCTGACGATGACGGCGGCATCGAACGCGGGCGGGGTGAGCGCGAGCACCGGCGCGAGCGGTGCCTCGGCAACCGCATCGGCACCGGTGATGACGATGCCGACGATCGCGACGAGCATGGCGGCTGGCACGGCCCACCGCGTGGCGAAGCGCAGAAGCACCAGCCAGACGACAATCACCGGCGCGGCGAGCACCGGCTGCTCGATCAACGCCGTCACGGGGGCGATGCAGATCGGAACGAGGATGCCCGCCAGCATCGCGCCCGCGATCGGCATCGGGATGCGCGTCATCGCGCGGCCGAGCGCCGGCCAGAGTCCCGTGATGGCGAGCAGCACCCCGCACACGAGGAACGCCCCGATCGCGGCGCCGTAGTCGTCGGTGACACCCTGGGCGGCCACCAGCACCGCGGCGCCCGGCGTCGACCAGGCGAACGACAGCGGCAGGCGGAAGCGCCACGACAAGAGCCCGGCGAGCAGCGCCTGCGCGATGCACAGGATCAGCAGGCCGCTCGCCGCCTCCGCGGGTGACGCGCCCACGGCGATGAGCCCGGCGATGACGAGTGCGAACGAGCTGGCGAAACCCGTCAACGCGCCGATGACCCCGGCGATGATCGGCTGCAGCACAGGCTCAGACTAGAGCCGCAGCCGACCACCGCTCGGTCACGACGCGAAGACCTGCTCGAGCCGCGGCCACGCCTCGGCGCGCACGTACACGGGCACTTCGTCCCACGGAACGACCCGGGTGTCGGCGCCGCCCCCGACCCGCTCCCCCGTGAAGGCGTGCACCCAGTCGCCGTCGGGGAGGGTCGCGGTGTGGGTCGTGGCGCCCTCCTCGGTAACCGGAGAGACGAGGATGTCGCGGCCGAGCATCCATTGCAAAGGGTGTGCCCAGAGCGCCTCGTCGTCCGGCCAGTCGAAGAACAGCGGCCGCATGAGGCTCGTTCCCTGCCCGATCGCCCACGCGCTCTCAGCCGAGAGGTACGGCACGAGACGCTCGCGCAGGTGCACGAGGCGCCGCACGCCCGGAAGGACGCGGTCGTCGCCCGTGCGCTCGGCGATGTTCCACGGCGTGCGGTCGCGGCTGGGCGTGCGGTGGTGGTTGAACTCGGAGTGGTACTGCATGATCGGCACGAACGTCGCCGCCGCCATCGAGCGCAGGTACAGCTCAGGCGTCGGAATCTCGCCGCTGAAGCCGGCGATATCCCACCCCCAGTAGAGGATGCCGCTCGCGGTGGCGTTGAGCCCCGCGAACAGCGACCAGCGGAACGCCTCCCACGTCGAGTTCTCATCGCCTGCCCAGAACGCGCCGTGGCTCTGCGAGCCGGTGAAGCCGGCGCGCGAGAACGTCACCGGCGCCTTCCCGGCCCGGCGCAGCAGGTCACCGTACGCCTTCGCGTAGGCGACGGGGAACGTGTTGTTCGCCTCGTCGCCGCGACGCCCGTCGAGGTAGGCAAGCTCGCGACCCCAGGCGTGCTCGCCGCCGTCGGTCTTGAAGCCGTCGATGCCGAGCTCGTCGACGAGGTAGCGGCGCTTGTTCGTCCACCATTCGGCGGCGCGCTCGTCGGTCAGGTCGGGCATGAGGCCGAGCGGGAACCACCAGCCGCGGTTGCGGTAGGGGCGCAGCTGGCCATCGGGGCCCGGCTCGCGGATCAGCACGCCCTCACGCACGGCCGCATCCGCATCGTGCCGAACCTGGCCGCGCGGGTGCGGCCGCATCTTGATGAGCGGAATCTGCCACAGCAGCAGCGCGATGTCGCGCGCGTGCAGCTCGTCGACCATGCCCTTGGGGTCGGGCCAGGCGCCGTCGGGCGGGAAGGTGAAGTCGGTGAGCCGCATGGGGCCGCCGTCCTCGCGCGGCGTGTACTGCGCATCCCGCCAGACGTGGAAGGTGCTCTCATCACTCCACGCCTCGATGACGACGCTGCCCACCGGGATGTCGTGCTCGCGGTGCAGGTCGACCTGCCGCATGACCTCGGCCTGCGTGTTCCACTCGTTGCCGCTCGCCCAGAGGCGCAGCACCCAGTCGGGCAGCTGCTCGGGCCGGCCCACCTCGGCGAGAAACGCGTCGAGAACGGTGTGCGGGTCGCCCTCGTACCCGCCGACCGACAGAACGCCGGATGCGGTGCTCACCGCGTCGACCTCGGCCTCGATCACGAGGCGGTCGCTCCGCGTCTGGCCCACGTCGAACCACACGCGGCGGCTCGTGCGCACGTGAAAGCCCCAACCGCGGCCGCCCACGACGTGCGCGAACGGCATCGGCAGGTACGTCTTGCGCTCGAGACCTTGCGACTTATATTGCTCGAAGACGACCGCGTCGAGGGATGCGCCGCGGTGGTCGAGCGCGTCGAAACGCTCTCCGAAACCGGCCACCCTCTCGCCATCGGCGAGCGTGAGCGCGAAGCGCACCCGCAGGAGGCGCTCGCCGTCGTCGAGCACCTCGACGCTGCCGGGCACGAGCCCCACGGAGTGATCGGCGGCGACCGTGTCGTCTGCGGCGGCGCGCCAACCGGCGACGCGCACCGGGAACCAGCGGGTGCGCTGCGACTCGGGCGCGCTGTCGGGGCCGCCGACGAAGCGGTAGCGAGCGTGGGTGCCCGCGGCAAGCCCATCGAGCGTGACCGAGAAGCCCCCGGCGGCGCGGGCCAGGCGTGCCTGCGCGCTCGCGAGGTGCCCGCCGTCGACGGACTGACCACGCGACCGGCGCTGCGTGCGCGCGAGGGGGTGCGCGGTGATGCTCTCGCCGTCGTCCCACTGCAGTGTGACCTGGTCGACGTCGGGGGTGACCCGCACGCCGAGCGTCAGGGGCGACCCGGCCACTGGATCGACCGGGTCGCGCTGCTCGGTGTCGACCGAGTAGGGGTGACCACTGCCGTACGGACGGTGCCGGATCATGCGCCCTCCCCCGGGACGTGCGGCGTGATGATGTCGAGCTCGATCGCGAGGCGCACGAACATGGCGTGACTCCAGAGCAGTGGGGTTGCGACGTCGCCCCAGCGCTCGATCCATTCTGCGCGCCGCTCGGGCGCGAGCAGGTGGTCGGACACCTGCTCGGGCAGGTAACCCTCGGGGGTGACCGTGCGGGCCGCCCACTGAAGGCGCGCGAGCGCGGCCGGGCGGTCGCCCGCTGCGGCGTATGCCAGCCCGAGCATGCAGCTCAGCAGTGGCCACTGGCCGCCACCGTAAAAGGTGTCGAAGGCGAAGCGGTGCACGCCCCCGCCGACGTCCAGCGCGTCATCGACCGCGCGGATGCTCGCGCGACCGAGCGGGCTCGTCGCGTCGATCACGCCCAGCGGCGCGATCGCTGCCGAGAGTGACCCGTCGACATCAGTCGACCCGAGCCACTTGCTGAGGTGCCCGTCGTGCACGCCGCGCCGGGCGACGAGGTCACGCGCGGCCGCGGCGGCACCGCGGGCCGCGTCGGCGCGATCGCCGTCAACGGCGGCTGATCGAACCGCGGCCTCGAGGCCCGCCACGATGCACAGAAGCGTTGAGACGTGCACCTGCTCGCGGTGCTCCTCCCACCAGTCGTAGCAGGGGCGCGACCACGTGACCGCGAGGTAGTCGACGCTGAGGGCGATGCCATCACGCCAGCGCGCGACGTCGAGCCCGTGGCGGTCAGCGTGGGCGACGGCCGCCCACACCCACGTGCCGTAGCCGTCGGTCTGGAAGTCCCACCAGTCGTCGTCCCCCTCCGCACCCTCCATGGTGAAGCGGGTCGGCAGCATGTTCTCGTCGGGCAGGGGACGGCCCGCGGCCGCCGCCTCGACGATCTCGGTGATGCGCGAACGGCGCTCGACGAGCATCCGCTGGCACCAATCGAAGAAGCGGGATGCGCTGTCGACGGCACCGGCGCTACTCACGCCGTCGGCGATGAACGCGCCATCGCGGAACCAGCTGTAGCCCTGATAGGCGGAAAACGTGGGGCTGGCGGGGTAGGCACCGCTCGGGTGCTGCAGCGAGATGATGAGTGAAACGCTCGAGCGCGCGAGGTCGGCGAGCGCGTCGGTGCCGACCGGGGTGGTCAGTGCGGTCATGGTGTCGGCCCTCCGGGGCGTGACGGGGGCGGGGCCCTGCCGGGTGTCCGGCCGAGCCCCGCCCGAGTGAGCTCAGGCCGGTCAGCCGCCGATGGCGGCGTTGATGCGCTCTTCGGCGCTCGCCAAGGCGTCGGCGACCGACTTGCGGCCAGCCTGCGCCTCGACGAGTTCCTCGCCGATGATGTCCTGCATCTCTTGCTGGCCACTCGCCACGACGGGGGGCAGGGCGACGGCGTCGAGCGAGTCGAACACGGCCTGACGGTTCGCCGGGTTGTCCTTCGTCAGGTAGACGTCGAGCTGCGCGTCGTCGGCGATGGGCGGAAGCTCCCAACCGCTGTCGAGGCGAATGTCGACCATCGTCTGCGACGAGGTGAGGAACTCCGCCCACGCGGTCGCCGCCTCAATGTTCGCGCTCGACGCCGAGACACCGACCGCGTTCGAGAACACGGCGCTCGCCTGCTGGGTGTTGCCCGGCTCGACGGCGATGTCCCAGGCGAAGGGAGCGTCGGCGAAGGCGCCGAACATCCAGATGCCGGTGTGCAGCATGCCCAGGCGGCCCTCGAGGAACAGGTTCGTGTCGAAGTCGGGCGTGCCCTGACCGGCCTCAATGGTCGGCATGAGCGTGCCGCTCTTGCCGGTCAGCCACTCGGCGGCCTCGATGCCGCCCGGGGTGTTGAAGGCGACCGCGGTGTTGTCGTCGTTCAGGAACGACTCGCCGTTCTGCTCGAGCACCTTGTAGTACTCGAAGAACGACACCGGCTGGTGGCTGCCCCAGATGTCGTCGCCGAGGGCGCCGATTGTCTCTCCGGCGGCCTGCTCGTCGGCCCACGTCCAGTCGCTCGTGGGGTAGTCGAGTCCGGCCTCGTCGAAGAGGTCGGCGTTGTAGAACATCACGACGGTCGAGAACGAACTCGGCAGGGCGTACGACTGGCCGTCGGTCGAGTACGCCTCGAGCAGCGACTGACGGTACGAACCGGGGTTCGACACCTCCAGCGGCGCGAGCACTCCGCTCTCCTGGTAAGCGCGGTAGTTCGCGTACTCGATGTCGAACACGTCGCTCACCGTTCCGGCCGCGAGGTCGGTCTGCAACGCCGTGCCGTAGTCGCCGTACGGCAACGTCGTGACATCGACGGTGATGCCGGGGTTCTCGTCTTCGAACGCGTCGACGATCTGCTGAAGGTTGTCTTCGTTGCCGCCGTTCGAGATGAAGTTCGTGTACGTGATGGTGACGTTCTCGGTCGGTGTTTCGCCGCCCGGGGTTGCTGGTTCGGTGGGCGCCTCGGCGGCGCAGCCGGTGAGTGCCAGGGCGCCGACGGCGGCAATGCCGACGGCGAGGCGGAATGTGCGCTTCATGGGGTGATATCTCCTTTGATACTGCGGTTCCGGTGGTGCGGATCGGTTGGGGTGATTCCCGGGGGCTACTTGATCCCCGAGCTGGCGACGCCCTGAATGATGTACTTCTGGGCGAACAGATAGATGGCGAGCATGGGCAGCACGCTGATGACGCTCCCGGCCATGACCACGTCCCACGCGGTCGTGTACTGGCCCTGCAGCCCCGACAGGGCGATGGGCAGCGTCTGCAGGTTGGGGTCGCGCAGCACGATCAGCGGCCACAGGAAGCTGTTCCAGCTGCCCATGAAGGCGAAGATCGTCAGCGTCGCGAGCGCCGGCTTGATGTTCGGCAGGATGATCGTGGCGAAGATCCGGAAGTGTCCGGCGCCATCCAGGGTGGCCGCCTCGTCGAGCTCGCGCGGCACCTGATTGATGGCTTGACGCAGCAGGAAGATGCCGAACGCGGTGGCGAAGGTCGGCAAGAGCGCGCCGAGGTAGGTGTTCAGCAGCCCGAACGTGCGCAGCTGGGCGAACAGCGGCACGATCAGCACCTGCAGCGGGATCATCATTGTCGCGAGGTACACGGCGAACACGATGCCGCGGCCGCGGAACGGCAGGCGGCTGAACGCGTAGGCCGCGGTCGCGCTCGTGAACAACTGCACGATCGTGGTGATGGCCGCAAGCATCAGGCTGTTCATCACGACGCGGGCGAACGGCCGCTCGGTGAAGAGAGTCTCGTACGCCCCGAGCGACGGGTTCTCGGGCCACAGCCGAATGGGGCTCCCGAGATTCGCACCGGGCGTGAGCGACGTGACGACCGTCCAGACGAACGGAAACATCATGGCGAGCCCGCCGACGACGAGCACACCGGCGATCAGGATGCGCGGGGCGCGGCTTCGGGTGGATACCTCACGCATAGTGCACCCACCTCCTCTGGCCGATGACCTGCACGACGGTGACGGCGAGAATGACGACGAAGAGCATCCAGGACAGGGCACTCGCCTCGCCTGCCGAGCCGTAGCGGAAGGTGAGGTCGTAGATCTCGCCGACGACGACCTGGCTCGAGCCGGCCGGCCCGCCGCCCGTCATCGCGTAGACCTGGTCGAAGACCTGGAAGCCGTTGATGAGCGAGATGACGACGACGAAGAACGTGCTGGGGCTGAGCATGGGGAGGGTGACGCTGATCAGGCGGCGCCACGGGCCCGCGCCGTCGACCTTGGCGGCGTCGTAGAGGTCGGTGTTGATCGACTGCAGGCCCGCGAGCAGAATCACCATGACGAAGCCGAGGTCTTTCCACGCGCTCGCGAGGATGATGGACGGCATCGACCAGCTCGGATCGGTCCACCATCCCGGCCCGTCGATGCCGAAGAAGCCGAGCACGCCGTTGACGACGCCGTTCTCAGGAGCGAGGAGCCAGCGCCACACGATTGCGACAACGATCCAGCTGGTGACCACGGGCAGGAAGTAGATGCCGCGCAGCAAGTTCCGGCCGCGCATGGCGCGGTTGAGACCGAGGGCCAGCGCGAGGCCGCCGATGTAGACGAGCGGCAGGTATCCGACGATGTAGTAGATCGTGTTGCCGAAGACGCGCGCGGTGTCGGGATCGGTGATGAGTCCCGCGAAGTTGTCGAGCCCGACGAAGGTCATCGGGCCGAGCAGGTTCCAGTCGTGGAGGCTGATCCAGGCGGCGCTCACCATCGGGGTGAGCACGAACAGGGTGAGCGGGATCGCGCTCGGCAACAGGAACGCAAGGACGGTGAGGGCGTACCGCGCGCGGCGGGCGCGGGAACCTCGAGCGGTGCGGCGTGGCGTGGCCGGCGGAGCCGACGTGTGGTCGCCGTCGGTCGCGGCGCGCGCGGCAATCGCTGGCTCGGTCAGCGGCAGGATGCTCGTCATGAGTCGCTGCCCCCGGCCTGCTCGACGAGGCGGCGGCGCACCTCGGTGCCCTGCTCTCCGGCGACGCCTTCGGCGTCGAAGGGGGTCGAAATGACAAGGGCCGCGGCGCCCTGCGCCCAGCTGTCGTCTTGCCACGTCTCGACGGCGACGGGCACCCCGCGGCGGGACGGCATCAGGGAGGCGCGGAAGGCGGGCTCGAAGCCGAACGACCAGTGCTGCCACGCGGCCGTGCCCTCTCCGAGCACGATGACGATCTCGGGGTCGAGCGTGTGCACGAGGCCGGCGAGCGCGCGGCCGAGGGTGTGTCCGGCCTCTCCGAAGATCGCGGTCGCGGCGCTGTCGCCGCGGTCGGCTGCGTCTCGCAAGTGCTCGATTCCATCGGCGCCACCAATGACGCCACGCTCGCGGCCGCGAGCGACGAGCGCGTCTTCGCCGACCAACGCCTCAAGGCACCCGGCGTTGCCGCAGCGGCAGCGGGGGCCCCCGTCGACAACGGGCAGGTGGCCGATCTCGCCCGCTCCCCCTCGGGCACCACGCACGACCGAGCCGTCGACCACGATCGCCGCGCCCACGCCGGTGCCGATCGTGACGACGAGGAAGTTCTCGTGCTGACGCCCCACGCCGTGCAGGCGTTCGGCGATGGCGAGGGCCGTCACGTTGTTTTCGACGAGCACCGGCAGTCCGAGCTCGCGACGCAGCACGTCGCCGAGCGGGGTGTTCTGCCAGCCGAGCTGCGCCGAGTGCACGACGCCGGTGCCCTGCCGATCGACATCACCGGGAACCCCCACGCCGATGCCGAGCAGCGGGGTCGCACTACGGCCGCCGATGAACGCGCGGATGCTCGCGGCCAGGTCGCTCAGCATGGTCGCGCTCGAGGCGTCGAACGCGACGCTCTCGGCGCGGGATACGGCGCCATCGATTCCGACTTCGACGAGGGCGAGGTGGTCAGCGGCGACCTTGACGCCGACGGCGCGACCGGCGCTTTGAACGAGGCCGAGCATCCGTGCGGGGCGTCCGCCCTGCGAGCGTGTTTCGGCAAGCTCGCGAATGAGACCGTCGCCCAGCAGGTCTTTCGTGAGCTGGGTCATGAGGGCGGGCGATACCGACAGGTGGCGAGCGAGATCGGCGCGCGACGCGGGCCCGTGAGCACCGAGGTGCGCGAGCACCGCGGAGCGGGTCACGTCGGTGCGGGCCGTGGGGCGGATCGCCATTGTTCTCCCCTTAGTTCAGGACTAAACAAACCGTAGAATGAAGTCACGAACGATGTCAAGGACATTCTTCGGGCGCGCCGATATCGACGCGCCGCCACGTGCGGTTCATTCAGGGCGCGCCGGTGCGCGCGAGGGAACTACGCCGGTCAGCTGCCGTAGCGGTACCAGTGGCGCACGTGATCGCGGTCGCGCCGGGCCTGCCAGAATTCGATCTCGCTCGGGGTGAGAGCCCACGCCGCCCAGTCGGGGTTCACGTCGTCACTGGTCTCGGGGCGGGCGCGCCAGTCGGCGGCCGCGACGTCGGCGGGCAGTTCTTCCACCTCGCCGGTCACGCGCACTTGACGGCCGCGCTGGGGCCAGAAGAACGTCATGGCGGCGCTCGGGTTGGCGGCCAGGTCAATGCCTTTGCGGGTCGAGCGGGCGCCGGCGAAGATCCACTTCCCGCGGTCGAGGTCTTTCAAAATCAGCGTGCGGGCGGTGACATGCCCTGTGGGGCCAGCGGTCGACAGCGTGAAGGCGTGGGGCTGGAGGAGGCCGTGCGACAGCGCGTCGTCGAGCCACTGCAGGAAAAGCACCTGCGGATCGTCGGGGGCGTGGGCGCGGTCGAAGACCGGCAACTCGTCGGGAAAATCGGGCAGGGCCCGGAGGCGGGAGCGCAGCGTGTCCGACATGGCCGAAACGTACCCCCCGTGGCTGGTAGCGGGCCTAGGCCGACTTCTCGCGTCGCGCTGCCCGCCGCGGCACGATCGTGGGCGCCGCATTGTCGATGACGGCCTCGCGGGTGACGATCACGCGCTGCACGTCGTCGTTGCTCGGCACATCGAACATGATGGGCCCGAGCACCTCTTCGAGGATCGCGCGCAATCCACGGGCACCGGTCTGGCGCAGCACTGCGAGGTCGGCGATCGCGTCGAGCGCCTCTTGCGAGAATTCGAGCTCGACACCATCGAGTTCGAACATGCGCTGATACTGCCTGATGAGCGCGTTGCGCGGGGTCGTGAGGATGTCGATGAGCGCGTCGCGGTCGAGCGGCGACACGGTCGTCACAACGGGCAGGCGCCCGATGAACTCGGGGATCAGCCCGAATTTGTGCAGGTCTTCGGGCAGCACCTCGCTGAACAGGTCGAGCTCTTTCGACTTGTCATGCAGCGGGGCACCGAAGCCGATACCGCGCTTGCCTGCGCGCTGGCTGATGATGTCTTCCAGGCCCGCGAACGCGCCCGCGACGATAAACAGCACATTCGTCGTGTCGATCTGGATGAACTCTTGGTGGGGATGCTTGCGCCCGCCCTGAGGGGGAACACTCGCCACCGTGCCTTCGAGAATCTTCAGCAGCGCCTGCTGCACGCCCTCCCCCGAGACGTCGCGCGTGATGGACGGGTTCTCGGCCTTGCGGGCGATCTTGTCGACCTCGTCGATGTAGATGATGCCCGTCTCGGCGCGCTTGACGTCGTAGTCGGCGGCCTGGATGAGCTTCAAGAGAATGTTTTCGACGTCTTCTCCGACATATCCGGCCTCGGTGAGCGCGGTGGCATCGGCGACGGCGAATGGCACGTTGAGGCGCTTCGCGAGCGTCTGTGCCAGGTAGGTCTTGCCGCAGCCGGTCGGGCCGATGAGCAGGATGTTGCTCTTCGCGATCTCGACGTCGTCGGCCTTCTGATCGGCTGGCTGAATGGTTTGGCCGGCACGGATGCGCTTGTAGTGGTTATAGACGGCCACCGACAGTGCGCGCTTCGCTGCCTCCTGGCCGATGACGTACTCGCCGAGGAAGGAATAGATCTCGCGCGGCTTCGGCAGCTCGAAGTCGGCAGACGCGGCCTCGCCCGACTCGGCGAGGCGCTCTTCGATGATCTCGTTGCACAGTTCGACGCACTCGTCACAGATGTACACGCCGGGGCCAGCGATGAGCTGTTGAACCTGCTTCTGGCTCTTGCCGCAGAACGAGCACTTGAGCAGGTCGGCGCTCTCACCAATACGGGCCATGAGCGCCTCCCTTCCTGACCGTGAACGGTGTGGGTCGAGCCTAACCCCCACTGCCGACGTTCGCGCACGCGCTCTCCCCCGGGCGCGTCGCCCGCCCCCGCGTGTGCGTGATCCGGCGAGTCCCGACGTCGCGGCGCACAGAGCCCACCAGGGTGACGTCGATAGCGTGGAGGCACCATGACTCAGACCCTCCGCCGTCCGCGCACCGCCGCTCTCGCACCCGCCGCGGTGGTCGCCGCCTGCCTGCTCACCCTGGCGCCCGCGCTTCCCGCCGCAGCCCACAACTTCGTCGTGTCCACGAACCCGGGGGACGGAGCGACCCTGACGCTCCCTCCCGAGCGCTTCGAGATTCTGACCAACGAGAACCTGCTCGACGTGGCCGGTGACGCGACCGGCTTCGCTCTGCAGGTCACCGACGAACAGGGACTCTTCTACGGCGACGGATGCCTCGTCGTCGACGGCGTCGGCATGAGCATGGGCGCCTGGCTCGGCGACGGCGGCACCTACACCGTGTCGTACCAGTTCATTTCGGCCGACAGCCACACGCTCTCCGGCACGTACCAGTTCGACTATCAGCCCGACCCCGCCGCGACGGTCACGCCCGGCAGCGACGCGCCGCTCGTGTGTGGCGACCCCGCGCCCGGCACCGAAGCCGACGCGACCCCCGAGCCCGAGGTCGTCGAACCTGACCAGACGGCCGAGCCCACCCCCGAGCCCGGCGAAACGGACTCCCCCGCGACCGACGACGCGTCCGCGACGACGGGCATCCCGACGGGTCTTGCCGTTGGCATCGGCCTCGGCGTCCTCGCGCTGATCGCCGCGATCATCGGTGGCGTCGCTTACGCTCGCCGCGGCCGTGCGTAACGCGCCCGCATAGCGCGAGCCCCGCATCCACTATTCGGATGCGGGGCTCGCGTTCGTCACGGAGCGCTCGACGCGCTAGCTGGCCGTCAGCGCTGGCTGCGTCTTGCGGCTCGTCAGCACCTGGTCGATGAGGCCGTACTCGAGCGCCTCGTGCGCGATGAGGATCTTGTCGCGGTCGATGTCTTTGTGCACCTCTTCGACGCTCTTGTTCGAGTGCTTCGACAGCGTCTCCTCCAGCCATTCGCGCAGGCGCGCGATCTCTTTGGCCTGGATCTCAATGTCGGACGCCTGGCCGCGACCCGCGTCGCCCGTTGCGGGCTGGTGGATCAGCACGCGCGCATTCGGCAGCGCGAGGCGCTTTCCCGGCGAACCAGCGGCGAGCAGCACGGCGGCGGCCGAGGCGGCCTGGCCGAGCACGACCGTCTGGATCTGCGGTCGGATGTACTGCATCGTGTCGTAGATCGCCGTCATCGCGGTGAACGAGCCACCGGGCGAGTTGATGTACATCACGATGTCGCGCTCGGGGTCTTGGCTTTCCAGCACGAGCAGCTGAGCCATGACGTCGTCGGCACTCGCGTCGTCGACCTGCACGCCGAGGAAGACGATGCGGTCTTCGAACAGCTTCGCGTACGGGTCTTGACGCTTGTAGCCGTAGGCCGTGCGCTCTTCGAAGCTCGGCAGGATGTAACGGCTGTGGGGCATGAGGTGCGCGGGAATTCCGCCGGTGGGCATCTGCATGATCAGTCCTTTATGTCTCTTCTGTACCGGCCGGGTTACTTCGCGTGCTCGGTGCCGCCGCCGCCGACGACATCGCTCGCCGAGGCGCGGATGTGGTCGACGAAGCCGTACTCGAGCGCCTCGTCGGCGGTGAACCAGCGGTCGCGGTCGCCGTCTTCCATGACCTGCTCGACCGTCTTGCCGGTCGCGTCGGCCGTGATCGCGGCGAGGCGACGCTTCATGTCGTTGATGAGCGCGGCCTGCGTCTGGATGTCGCTCGAGGTGCCGCCGAAGCCGCCGTGCGGCTGGTGCAGCAGCACGCGCGCGTTCGGCGTGATGTACCGCTTGCCCTTGGTGCCGGCCGTGAGCAGCAACTGCCCCATGGAGGCAGCCATACCGATACCGACGGTGACGATGTCGTTCGGCACGAACTGCATCGTGTCGTAGATCGCCATTCCCGCGGTGATCGAGCCACCGGGCGAGTTGATGTAGAGGTAGATGTCCTTCTCGGGGTCTTCGGCCGCGAGCAAGAGCAGCTTCGCCGCGATCTCGTTAGCGTTCTCGTCTCGCACCTCCGAGCCGAGCCAGATGATGCGGTCTTTCAGCAGCTTGTCGAAGACGTTGTTGGGCAGTGCCGGTTCGGCCATTGAGAAAGCTCCTTGGGGTCGTCTCTGTGCAACCGAATCTACGCGACCGCTATGCCCCTGCCCGGCCGTGTTCGCCGTGGGCAGAGCGGGTGTCGGCTGGTCTTCAGGAAACGACGACGGGCCCGCACCCTGGACGGATGCGGGCCCGGTCGATTCGGGATGCACGGGGCACCCCGATCGCGGAACGCTTAGTGGTCGTGCCCCTCGTGCGCGTCGTGGTCGCCCTCGACGACGCCGTCTGCCACCGGAGCGGTCGCCGCGGCGGTGAAGCGGGACAGGTCGACGGCGTTGCCGGCGGTGTCGACGACGGTCACCTTGCTGAGTGCGACAGACAACGCCTTCGAGCGGGCGACCTCGCCGACCATGCCGGGGATCTGGCCGTTCTGGTCGAGGATCTTGATGAACTCGCCCGGCTCCATGTTGTACTGCTGCGCGCCCTGGATGAGGAACTGGGTCAGCTCGTCCTGGCTGACCTTCACCTCCTCCTTCTCGGCGAGGGCATCGAGCAGGATCTGCGTCGTGAAGGTCTTGCGGGTCGAGACCTGAACCTCGGCCCGGTGCTCGTCGTCGTCCAGACGGTTTTCGTTCTCGAGGTGACGGTGCACCTCGTCTTCGATGAGCGCGTCGGGCACGGGAATCTCCACCTGGCCGAGCATCCACTCGAGCAGCTTCTCACGCGCCTCGGCGCCCTGACCGAACGACTTGCGCTGAGCGAGCTGCTCGCGGATGTCGTCCTTCAGCTCGCCGATCGTGTCGAACTGGCTCGCGATCTGCGCGAAGTCGTCGTCGGCTTCAGGAAGCTCGCGCTCCTTCACCGACTGCACGGTCACCTCGATCTGAGCCGTCTCGCCCTCGTGGTCGCCGCCCAGCAGCTTCGACTCGAAGGTGGTCGACTCGCCGGCGGTCAGCGTGTCGACCGCCTCATCGATGCCGTCGATCAGCTCGCCCGAGCCGACCTCGTACGAAATGGAGTTGGCGCTGTCGACGGTGTTGCCGCCGACGGTCGCGACCAGGTCGAGCTGCACGAAGTCTCCCTTGCTCGCCGGGCGGTCGACGGTGACGAGGGTGCCGAAACGGGTGCGCAGGTTCTCGAGCTCTTCGTCGATCTCCGCGTCGGTGACCTCGGCGGCCTCGACGGTGACCGTCTCGTTTTCGTAGTCCGGCAGGTCGAAGTCGGGGCGAACATCCACCTCGACGGTGACCTCGAGGTCGCCCGAGAAGTCCTTCTCGTTCGGCCAGGCGGTCACGTCGGCCGACGGGCGACCGAGGGCGCGGATGCCCTGCTCGGTGATCGCCGCACGGTAGAAGCCGTCGAGGCCCTCGCTGACGGCGTGGTTCAGCACCTCGGCGCGGCCGACGCGCTGGTCGATGATGGGCGGCGGCACCTTGCCCTTGCGGAAGCCGGGAATCGTGACCGACTCGGCGATGTGCTTGTACGCGTGCTCGATGCTGGGCTTCAGCTCATCGGGGGTAACCGTGATGACGAGCTTCGCGCGCGTCGGGCTGAGCTTCTCGACCGTGGACTGGACCAAAGGGGATCTCCTGGGTGTGTGGACGTGTGGGGGCCTGGTCGGGGCGACAGGATTTGAACCTGCGGCCTCCCGCTCCCAAAGCGGGCGCTCTACCAAGCTGAGCTACGCCCCGCGACCGTGACCGTGACCATGCGCGCGTCACGACGAACGGTCGCGGACGAAAAATGGCCGTAGCGAGTCTAGCCGAGTTGCCGCGTGCGACCGCCGACCGTGGTTTTGGGTGCGCTACGCTGGTGCACTGCGCGGGTTCGCACGCCCGTCGCGGGGATGTAGCTCAATGGTAGAGCCTCAGTCTTCCAAACTGATGGTGCGGGTTCGATTCCCGTCATCCCCTCCATCGCCGGGACGGCTGGCCCACAGGGCCAGGCGGCTCGGCGATTGTGTTGTTGCGAATCGAACCCTTGGGTGGGCCCACGCCGCCGGAGGCTCCGCGCGCCGCGCAAGCGGCGGGTGGAGGGGCGGTGGGGACGATTCCCGTCATCCCCTCCAGTTACTGCTTCTCGCGCATGAGCGCGACGACAGTGATGTCGTCGGCGATGCCGGGCAACACCGAAAGCTCCACCGTCGCGTCCACGACCCGCTGAGCACTGTCAGCACCGGCGACGTGCGCGGCGAGGTCGGCAAGCTGATCGGCCGAGTCGGGGAACGCATCCAGTGCCCCGTCGCTGACGCTCACGAGAACGTCACCCGGCTCGATTCGGCTGCGCCCGTCGGTGAAGACTTCCGCGCCATCAACCCCGAGGGGAAGGTGCACGCTACCGAGACGCTGGTACGCGCCGTCGGGGCGCACGATGAACGTGAGGCCGTGACCGGCGTCGGCGAAGACGACGTCTCCGGTCGCCGTGTCGACGTGCGCGTGCACGATCGTCGCGAATGTGGATGCTCGATCCAGCTGCTCGGCGACGGCGGCGGCCGAGCGGGCGAGAACGACCGACGGCGAGCATCCCGTGTTCGTGAGCCGCACGGCGGTCTGCAGGGAGGCGGCCATGACTCCGGCGCCGAGCCCCTTGCCCATGACATCGCCGAGCGTGACCGCGAGGGTCGACCCGTCGAGCGACCAGGCGTAGAAGTCTCCGCCGACGTCGCGGCTCGGAAGGCACGCGCCCGCCAACTGCCAGCCGGTGAGCCCCGGCGGCGGACCGTCGGGCAGGAGGGCCCGCTGCATGTCGGCGGCGCGGCGCAACTCCTCGTCCTCCGCCTGGGCGAGCGCGATCGAGTCGGTGACGTCGACGAATTGCAGCGAGTATCGGCGCTCGATTTCGCCGCGACGGCCGCTCTCGGGGTCGAGCAACGGTGCCACGGCGGCCTGCAGAATGCGATCATCACGAGTGGTGACCCGGTCGCTTCCGCCCAGCGACTCGGCTTCCTCGGGCGTGCGCCCAGCGATGGCCCGCAGGGCTTCGGCGCTCGCCTCGTCGAAGACGGCATCGAGTTCGCGTTCGGGGGCGCCCAAGACCAGGCGAGCGGCGTCGTTGAGGGGCGCTACGCTCCACCGGCCCGCGCGGTCACGCAGTTCGGCGAACCCGGTGAGTGATGCGTCGATGGCGGCCGAACTCAACCGCAGAACGCGGCGCTGGCGGCCGGCAAGCGCGAGGACGGCCAGGAGCACGATTCCTGAGGACAGGACGAACAGCTGCACCATGAGCGCCGTCGCCTCCGGCGGCAGGCCGTCGACGGCGATCAGGCCTCCGGTTCCGCCAAATTCGGCCGCCACCACCATGACGATCAGGAACTGCACGATCACGAGGCGGCCGCCGAAACGGGCCGCGCCCCAGACCAGCGGACCGAGCAGCAGGAACGCGAGCGGAAGACCCGCCGCGCCCGCCGCGGCGACGATTGCGAGGGTGCCCGCGACGCTCAGCCACTGCAGCCCGAATTCGAGGCGATGACCGGCGAGGCGGGTTGCGCCGTGGTCGAAGAACAGAGGCGTGACCACGATGATGCCGACGAGGTGCGCGACAACGGTGGTCTGCGCGTACTCCAGCACCGCGTCGGGCGAAATCTGCACCGCGATCGCGATGCCCGCAACGAGCGCCAACACTGCGGCACCGGCGACGGCCGCGAGAAGGAGGGTCAGCAGGTCGCCGACGCGCGCCAGCCGCGGGGCGCGACCACCGCGGCCACGCAGAATCGCGTACACGACCGCCACCTCGAGGCCCGCCGCCACCCCGAGTGCCAGCGCGAGAGCCGCCGGCCGACCACCCGCAAACTGCGCCATGACGAAGGTGAGGGTGAGCACCGCGATGAGGACGACGGCAAACCGTCGCGGCACCCGCAGGGCGATGCCGATGGCGACGCCCGCAGCGGGCCACCAAATGGCCCACTCGATGCCCGTGGGGCGCAGGATGATCGCCGGCACGCTCACGAGGAAGACCGCCACGGCGCCGACGGCGACCAGGAGCCAGCCGATGCGCGGACGCTCCACGAGCATCCTGCCGATCGTCGTCATTTCTTGTTCGCACCCCGCCCGTGTGTCCAAGGCGCACATCGGCCCCGGCTACCACTCTGCCGGGGCCGATGCGCTTTGGCGAGTTTCGGCTCGCCGCCGTGTTCGTTATCGGTCCTCGACCACGCCCTCCTCGATGGGCAAGATGTCGAACTCCACGGGCTCGGGGAGGGCGATGACGCCCTCGACGAGGGAGACGACACCGGAGAACCATCCGTCGGGCATCGCGAAGGCGTAGCCGGGCACGAGCCACGCGTTGCCATCGGCATCCCACATGAGCAGCAGCGTCGGGGTCGCCTCGTCGAGCGTGACGGTGACCACCTCGGGCTCAGGAAGGGGCTCGGGAAGAGGCTCCGGTGCGGGCTCAACTGTCGGCTCGGGTGCCGGTTCAACCGTCGGCTCGGGCTCGGGCTCGGGTGCGGGCTCCGGCTCGGTCGGCTCGGTCGGCTCGACGGGCTCGACACCCTCTCCGGGGCTGCCCGGCTCCGACACGCCCGGCTCGCCGGGCGCTGGCTCAACCAGGTCACCCTCGGTGCGGGCCATCCCGCTCGACATGGGCGCATCGGCGGCGATGAAGCTCACGTCACCTTGAAAATCGGGGCCGGGGGCGGCGCCCCAGCGCCAGTCGGCGAGACGCTCGACGGCGTCGCGGGCCGAGACCGTGCCGAACGACCCGCGCTCGACGGCTTCCACGGCATGTCCGCTCGCCCACTGGATCTCGCCGGTCGCCGACCACGACACCGACCAGTCGAGCGCAGTGCGCTGCCCGGCGACGACCAGGTGACCCGTCGCGGTCGTCTGCCACTCGTCGGCGTAGACGACGATCTGGTCGGGAGAAATCGTAAGGCCCGCGCCGGCGAACAGCTCGGCGGCGAGCCTTTGCGCCTCCGCGCCGCTCGGCGCGAGACTCGGGCTCGGCACATCCTCGCGGAACGGGAGTGGATTCGAGTACCACCAGTTGCCGGTGCCCACCCACGTGGTCGTCACCGCGGGCGCGGTGCCGTCCTCCGGGCCGACCACGAAGCTGGGGTAGTCGTCACTGAACCACTCCGAGCGCTCGACCGAACCTTCCACGCCGTAGAGGCCGGCAATCCGCGCGAGCGTGTCCTCGGGCGTGCCAAGGCGACGCAACTCGTAGACCGAACCCGTCCCGCCCGAGGTGCCGAGCGCATCCCCCGGCAGGTATTCGTACTGCACCCAGGGCATGATCATGGCGTCGGCCCCGATGGCAGCCTCAGCGCCGGCGATGCGCGCGCCGTCGGCGCCGCCCGATGCCGCAGTGAAGAGGGGCGGCTGGGTCGCGGTGAGCGAACCGCCGATGACGAGTGCGCCGACGCTGACGGCGGCGACCGCGGTGAGCGAACCGGCGGCGACCTGCGCCACCCGACCGCGGTTGACCATGCGCGGGGCCTTGCGGCCCGGCGCACCGGTGACGATGTCGCTCGAGAGGTCGGGCGCGCCGACGTCGAGTGACCGCTTGAGGCGACCGTCGAGGTCGTCGGGAGTGGTGTTCATGCCCTGATTACGTCGCGGCGCGGGCGAATCTTTCAGCTCGGGTCAGAATTTTTCTGCAGCAGCTCGGCGAGGCGGGTGCGGGCACGGTGCAGGCGAATGCTCGCCGCATTAGCGGTGATGCCCAGAGCCGTCGCGACCTCCGCCGGACTAAGACCTTCCACCACTCCGAGGGCGAGCACCTCGCGGTCGCGAGCCGAGAGTGCCCGCCAGGCCTCGGCGAGCGCCCGGTCGGCCACGACGATGTCTTCGGCGGAGGGCGCGGAATCCTGTGCGGTGAGCCGGGCGAGCACGCTCGTACGGGAGGCGAGTTGGCGGCGGTGGTTCGCGACGACGTACGAGGCGATGCGGTACAGCCACGGCAGTTCCTCCCCCGCAGCGACCCTGTCCCGCTTGCGCCACGCGATCGCGAACACGTCGGCCGCGAGGTCGTCGACGGCGTCGCGGTCGACGCGTCGGGCAAGGTAGGCGCTGACGGCACCGAGGTGCTGCGTGTAGACCGCGACGAAGGGGTCGCTTTCGGGGGGCACGACGACATTGTGGAGCCCCGCGTCCGCGCGAGGCGCGCACGACACGTCGTGCCGCCCTGCGTTTTCCCCAGCCCTGATTCATCCCCAACGGTGCGGTGGTCTGTTGCCGCCGACACGCTGAGCGCTAGCGTGTGGCGGCATGAGGCCCACCCCCGCGCCCGGAACGGCGAGCTTCCCCCGATCGCCGAACGACCTGCGCTCAACCGAACAGTGCCCGGCATGCTTCGCCCCCCTGCGCGCCGTCGTGTGCCACGTCTGCGGGCTGAACCTCGCGCATCCGCTGGCGGCGGAACTCGCGTCGCTGTCGACCACGATTGCCGACGACTTGGATGCCCGGCTGCGACTCATCGACCGCATGCGTCGCGAGCCGGTCGTCCCTGAAGAGCCCACTCAGGCCGCGCCGGCTGTCGCGCCCACCACCGCTCCCCCGGCCGCCATTGCGCATTCGGCGACCACCGCACCGGAGGCTCGTGAACCCGCCGTCACGCCCCCCGCACCGGCGTTACCGCTCCCGACCCCAGAACCTGTGCCGGCCGCTCAGACCGCCGCTCCGCCGCCTGCCGTCGCGCCGCCAGCGGTGGACGAGCGGCCGCGCCGGTCGGGCATCCAGATCGCGCTGGTCATCGTCGGTATCGCGCTGCTCAGCGTTTTCGCCCTGTTCGGGGTCATCTACGTCTTCATCGCCTACGGTGTGGTTGCCCGCTCCGTCATCATTGGGCTCGCGTCTCTCGCGACCCTCGTCGTTGCCAGCCTGCTCGCCCGTCGCGGGCTCGGGGCCACCGCGGAAGGTCTCGCCGCGCTCGGAACCGTCGTCTTGCTTCTCGATGCGTGGGCGGTTCGCCGCACCGACGTCGCGGGGCTCGGTGCCGTTCCCGAAACCGGCTACTGGGGCGGCGCCCTGCTCGTCGTCGCCGTCATCGCTCTCATCTGGGCGCGTCTGGGTGGGCACCGCTCGCCGCTGCTGGTGGGAGCGAATCTCATCCCCCCGGGCTCGGCGTTGCTCGCGGTTCACCTCGCCTCAGACCTGCCGCGCGGCGCCGCGCCGTCGCTGGCTGCGCTCGCCGCGGCCACTGCCACGGTAGGCGTGCTGGTCGCAGGCCGACGCGCGTTCGCCATCTCGCACACGCCAGCCGTGGTGAGCGCCGCCGCGCGCACGCCCCTCGTCGCTCTCGTCGTTGCGGCCGTGGCGGCGCTCGTCGGGGTTGCGATGCTCAGCACATCCGGCTGGTGGTGGGGCACCGCCGTCGTCATGGGCGTCGCGTTCCTCACCGGCCTTGCCGCATGGCTGCTCACCCGCACGGGTGGTGGCACCCTCGACACCGTGATCGCCGCAGCGCTCGCTGCGCTCGGCTCGATCGGACTGCTGACCGGTCTCACCGTCGCGGCTGCCGCGACCGAGTCCGAGGCGGCGACGCTCGCCCTTGCCCTGCTCGCCCCGGCCACGCTGCTGGCGACCGCCGACATTGCCCGGATGCGCGTGGGGGCTGACCCCGGGCGACCCGCCATCACCGCCGCCGGGATCAGTGCGGCGATCGTGGGCGCCCTGGCCGCGACGCTCGCGCTGGTGATTGTGATCACGCCGCTCGGTGGCGCCGTCGCCTCGCGCGCCGACGCCGATCAGACGGTCACCTCCGATGTGCTCGGAGTGGGCTCGCTGCAGGTCACCGCGGTCGCCGGCCTCGCGGTGGCGATCGTGATCCTCGTCGCAGCGGCGCGCGCCGCAGGCCGTCTCGGTGAATCGGGGCGGGCCCTGCCGCTGGCCGCCGGCGCCGGACTCACGGCTGCCCTGACGGCGGCCGTCATGCCGACGTGGTGGGCACTCATGACGTGCGCCACCGTCGTCAGCATTGCCGCCGCCATCGCGCTCTCGTTCCGTCGCACGCGCGGCGGCAGCATTGGCCGCGCGGCAGCGCGACTCGGGTTCAGCGTTGCCGCCGTCGCTGCCGCACTCATCGCCGTGAGTCTCGGATGGGCCGTCGACGGCGGTTGGTGGGTCGGCATCGTCGTCGCACTCGTCGCCCTCAACCTCGGGCGGCGGGCGGCACACGATGCGAATGCGCGTGCGGTGGCGACAACAGTCAGCGGTCTGCTCGCCGCCGCCTCAGCGCCGAGCATTGCGTCGATCGCGGCGCTCGACCCGGTCGCGCTCAGCCTCGCCGTCGTCGCTGTCGTGGTGATCCTTGGCCGCGTGCTCAGCCGGGAGCCAGGTGAACGCGCCCTCCTCAGCACCACCCTCTTACCCCTCGGGCTCAGCCTGGCAATCGCGCAACTGGTGGTGACCCCGGCCACCACCAGCCTGCAGCCGGTGGTGAGTGCGCTCACCTTCCTGATCGCCGTCGTCGTTGTCGCGAGCGATCCGCGTAGCGTGTATGGGCGATACGCAGGACTCGCCCTGGTCGCCCTGGCAGCGGTTGCTCTCAGCGACCGGGTCGTGATCGACAGCGTTGCGGCGAGCGCCGCCGCCACCTCCGTGTCGACACACGAGCGGGCCATCGTCGCCCTGGCAACTCTCGTGCTCGTCGCGGCGGCCTCAGCCCTCACCACCCGACGCACTGCGCGCTGGGTGGTCGACAGCGGCGTCGGGGTGACCGCGATCGCCGCCCTTCCCGTCGCACTCGACGGCGGTCTCGCGCCGTTGTCGATGCTCATTGCCGCCGTCGGAGCGCTGGCGCTCGCCACCCGGGACTGGACAGCGACCCCGCAACTCCTTCGTGTGCTTGCTGCCGCGGCCACGCTCCTCCTCGCCGTGGTCGCGCTCGCACTCTTCCTCGGCGACACCACTGCCCGGAACGAGGCCGCAACCGTGCTGCCGATCGGGGCCGCACTCCTCGCCGTCACCGTGGCGCTGCGCTGGCGCACGCCCGCCGACGGTCCGGGACGAGCGCTCCCCGCGGCGGTGGCTGCCCTCATCGTGGTCGCACTCGGCCCGACCGTCGCCGTCACACTCACAATCGACACGGCGGCAACCACGCTTCTGCTTGCCGCCATCGTTCTCGGGCTCGCTCGGCTTCCGCGCCGTGACATCGCCGAGCGCGCGGCGACCGTCGCCGCCACCGTGCCTGTCGCGCTCGTGCTCGCCCTCGCGATTGTCGTCGAAAGCGGCGACCGGACCCTGCTGGCCGCCGGCGCGATTGCCGCGCTTCTGCTCGCCCTCACCGCCCTGCTCACGGATGCTCGCCGCGGCATCGATCGCACCGCCGCGTTCGCGACGCTCGGCCTCGCCGCCGCACTCGTCACCGCGCAGGGAGTCCGCACCGCGGTCGCCGTCATCGACGATGGCATTCGGGTTCCGGACGCCCAGTTGGCGCTCGCTGCCCTCAGCGCCATGACGGTGCTGGCCGTGATCGGAGCGCTCACCGTGCGTGGCCGCGACCGACTCGCCCTCGACATCGGGCTCGCGGCGATCGCCGTTCCGTCGGCCATCCTCGTGACCGACGGAGGCCGGTTCTCGCTCACGTTGACCATGAGCGCCGTCCTGCTCCTCGCCGTGGCCATCAGCCGTGACGGGCTGTTCGGCTCGCAGAGCAAACGCCGCTTCCTCGGTTGGGCCGCCCTCGCCAGCGCGACCGCCGCGCTGTGGAGCTTCCTCGCCGATCGAGGAGTCGAAAACCCCGAACCGTTCACCCTTCCGTTGGCCGCGGTGCTGCTGGCCATCGCCGGACTCCTCGCGCGCGTCCCTGTTGCCGATTCGGCTGCCCGCACCGTTTCGGGCCCGACGATCATCGCCGTGAGCGCCCTCGCCGTCGCGGGCCTCCCGCTCGCTGCGCTCGCCGGAGAGGGGCCCGTAGCCCGCGGGGCGAGCGTCGGGGTCATCGCGACCGCGCTGGTGCTCGCCGTCATCATCGGTCGCGTGCACTCCGGCATCCGCTGGCGGGGCCTGCCGCAGCTCTTGCTGGGGGTGGCGGCGGTCACGCAAGTGGTGCTCTCCATCAGTGTCACGGTGCGCGTCGATCTGGAAGCGGCCACCCGAGGGGGCACGCCCGTCGACGCCCCCCTCCAGGTCGCCGCCGTGCTCATCGTCGTGATGCTCATCGGTACCGCGGCCGCCACCTGGGTCACCCTTCCCCGATCAGACGAGCTCGCCGTTCCGCGCACCGTGAGCGTGACCACCGCCGCGACGGCCGGCATCGCAGCTCTATGCGCCGCCACCATCGGCCTTTCGGGCGCCATGGAACAGGTCGAACTCATCGCCATTCCACTCGCCCTCGGCCTGCTTCTGATCGGCACCTTCGAGCTCGACCGGCGCGCGGCCGCGCGCAGCCTCCCCTGGCTGACGCCCGGCTTCATTGCGCTGCTGCTCCCCAGCCTCATCGCCGTGGACGTCGATGGGGGCGTGTGGCGCATCGCGGCGCTCGGCATCGCCGCCACGATCATCCTGATCGGCGGCGTCGTCCGGCGACTTCAGGCGCCGTTCCTCGTCGGCGTCACGGTGCTGCTCGTGCATGCCGGTATTCAGACGTGGCCGCTCATCGCCGAGATCGGCCAGAGCATCGAGTGGTGGTTGTGGCTCGGCATCGCCGGCGTCGCCATCGTCGCCGTGGCCGCGCGCTACGAGCGCCGCGTGCAGAACGTCAAGAACACCGTGCGGCGCATTTCGGAACTGCGCTGACGGTCACCCGATAGTCGCTTGGAGGCACCTGGAAGAAGTGTCCATGAGCGCTGATGGCGCAATACGGTGGGAGCAGAGCCCTGCCGATCGTGGGGCGATACCGATAGAGAGGACGCCATGACTGACGTCGCCGCAGCACCCGAGCAGACCACCGACCCCGACATGATCTCGGGCGTCTCGCAGTACCTCGCTCCCGTGGTGATCAACTTGACGGCCCTCGCCCTCGAGGGCAAGCAGGCGCACTGGCACGTGCGCGGTAGCAACTTCCAGGCCGTGCACGAGTTGCTTGACACGCTCGTCGACCACGCCCGCGAATACAGCGACCAGGCCGCCGAACGCATCGCAGCCCTCGGGCTTCCGCTCGACGCACGCGCCGCGACGGTGGCGAAAGAAACCACCGTCCCGCCCGTGCGGGCGGGGTTCCAGCAGACCGACCTGCTGATCGCCGACATCATCGCCGGCATCGACGCGTCGCTCGTCACCCTGCGCGCCGCCATCAAGGGGCTGGAAGAACTCGACGAGGTGAGCCAAGACATCGCCATCGCGATCACCAACGGCCTCGAGCAAGACCGCTGGTTCCTGTTCTCGCACATCGCCGAATAGGCGACGCGCGATAGCGCGATCGACGCCGCTGCGGCCCTAGGTGTAACGACCCGGGACGTTGTGATCGTGTGAAGTAGCGAAGACCTCCGGAACGAT